>Ga0214544_1001570_pt1 | contig 47746 bp, 27 predicted proteins | sample CNSS3metaG_FD_160074 | JGI IMG/M metagenome (GOLD analysis project Ga0214544, IMG submission 160074) | Root nodule microbial communities from cowpea collected in UCLA plant growth center, Los Angeles, California, USA - CNSS3 | ecosystem: Host-associated > Plants > Roots > Nodule | place: USA...
TATGAAGTCGTGCCATTATGACCAGACTTCCTTTATACCGAAAACACTAAAGTCGTGCCATAATGGCAAGACTTTCTTGAAAACCTAATACTGAAGTCGTGCCATTATGGCAAGACTTTCTTAATAACCCAATATTGAAGTCGTGCCAATATAGCAAGACTTTCTTAAAACCCTAATATTGAAGTCGTGCCATTATGGAAAGATTTCCTTAAAAGCCATTACTGAAGTCATGCCAATATGGCAAGACTTTCCTTGTTATGAAGTCGTCCCATTATAGGACGACTTTGATTATTCTCGTAATTAATTTAAGTGAAGTCGTCACCGTTTGGTACAACTTCATGAAAAATATTAAAGTCTCTTCAATTTGAGACGACTTCAGCTCAAATTAATCAAAGTCGCCTTAATTTGGCACAACTTCTTTAAGATGAAGTCGTTCCATTTTCTCACGACTTACCTCTGTCGGGAATTAAAAAAAAAATCTACACCATTTTAAAAAATTGGGAAAATAATTGCACCAGTTTGGGAAAAAAACCTGGGAAGAAAGTGGTTTAGTCAAAACATTTACACACGAGTTAAAGGTAGGAATATGATGACTTTTTTTCCCTTTCTGTAATATGTCATTTTTGAACTTTATTGATGTGAATAGACTATAAAGATTATTTTTCTCAAACTAGAACCTTTTGTCTGTTTAAGTACAATTTCTTTTTACGAAAGATTAAATTACCATCACGTTTTTTCTAATTTTCAAATGTTGTTTGCTAATTTCTTTTGCAAAAGATTAAATTCTCATCATGTTTTTTTTTTCTTTCTAATTTTGGATGTTGTTTGTTTCTGTAATATTGTTTTAGGAACAGATTCTTACCAACATTTTTTCTAGTTTTATAGAGTTGTATATTTATTTATAATAAATTACTTAATTAAAAAATTATAATTTTTTACAAACTCGTGTGAATAAAAATAAAAGAAAATATATTTAATTTACCATTTATAAATTAATTAGAAATAAAAAAATTTGAAAAGTGATTATAATAAATAATATAATTTAAATATATTGTAATTATGGTAATGGAAAAATTATCATAATAAAATATTGCAATTATGGTTGTTTTTGTATAATTTTTTATAACTATATTTGTTTGGTTAAAATAATTCATGTAATAAATTTTTTGAGTGTAATGACTTAGAAAAATAGAATTAGATATTAATATGATTATAGGTGAAAATATTTGTAATGTAAAGATGATATGAAGTATAACACCCCATTTAATTTAATATACAAAATTAAAGGAAGTGTCACAATAAAGATAACATAATAGCACAGTTCTGGAGTTTAAAACTCAACTCTTTACAACTCAAGGCACACCACAATGCCCAAAAGAAAGCTGGATAAAAAGTTACAAAAAGTATCTATATCCAAGGACAAACAAGTACATGGGCCATAACCCTAAAGAAAAGTCCATAAAAAACTAAAGTCCAGACCACATGGACTATGCGGCGGAACCATCACCTCCCTGTTGTCCACGGGTGTTCCTCGCATATGCTCACACCAACAAGTTAAAGATCATCGCAAAAGAGAGTACCACACAACAGAACACACAACAATAAAAGTAGGGTAAGCTAGAGCACAAAAGATTTCATCCATACAATCAAACATATATATTAACCATCCTATATACACGAATCAACCAAGCATGTTATGACTTTGCAAACAATACACTAAGACACGACTCGACTCATCCGGATACATATAACCTGGTCGGATTCAGCGGATGCTTGCACTTGTTGTGGATACCTCTACTCACCCCCGAGCTGCTCACCCCCAAGCTGCTCACCCCCAAGCTATGTGTTACAAGTGTTATAATGAATCAATTTCCCTCACCACAAGGTTAGCCCTTATTGAATTTCAGGCCTCCTGCTACTCTCACCACAGGAATCAGTCCGCTCTAGGTGAGACTAACTAACTCCTTAGAGTGTCAGGATACAACCTTACCTTGAATCCTTACCAAGCTATACAGATGAGGCACCACCATGGACACCCACTAACAGGGGCCATGGAATTACGTTCCGACCACTGGAGCACGACCCGAAAATCCCACATAGGAATTTCCAAGGAATTACGCATTGACACGGACCAAGCATACCAGATCAATCGATAAATATTATTGCACATTTATATACACATCACATACCATCTCTTGATAATTCACCCTTTTTTAGTTCTTTCTCAGTGGTTCCATACCCAACCATTTCTCTCCAACCATAGTTATGGGTTTCAGATCATGCCAACACCATGTCACTTTAACACTAACCATTTCATTTAGTTTACATGCCAAGTTCACACCACATCCATCATTCACATTTCATGAATCATGTCATTCATACATAACAATTCATAATATATTTCTCATCATAACAATCATACCCAAGCACATACAAATCATCCAAGAGCAACAAAACACCCAAACCCTTGCCCAACCCTTTGCTCATGCTGAAAGGTCTCGCTCAGGCGAGAAGCTCTCGCTCAGGCGAGCCCCCTTCGCCTAGGCGAAGGCTCGAAAAGGGGAAACAGGAGCTCATGCGGGATCTCGCTTAGGCGAGACCCCTCTCACCTGGGCGAGATGCTCGCTCGCTAAAAAATTGAGCTAGTCGCCTGAGCGACCTTTCGCGTAAAAATGGTCTGGGCGAGTCCCTGCTCATCTCGCCTAGGCGAGACTGGCTCACTTGGGCGAGATTATCAGGTCTCGCCACTGTTTTCCTGCAACAGCCACCCACACCAGTCCAAACCAAGAATATTCATTCGTTCACAACTATCATAGCATCACACCAACCATATAACCTCAAAATAACAAATGCATGACAGGGAAAAACGAAAAACAAGAATGAGCCAGAGCTTCCCTACTTGGAAATGACTAACACAAAACCATGACCCCAAACAGCGGAACGCGATAACTCGAGGGACAACACAAGGAGTTGGAAAAATATAAGCAACAACGGAAATATGAGTTACCTAAAGTAATTGTGGTGGAAATATAGACACAGGAGAGGGACCACTTACGTAGAGAAGAAGGAACTGGTTCGAACTTGCGTGCTCACGGTGGTGCCAAACCCTAGTAGAGATAGAAGGACGGCTGCGGCTCTTAGGACCAGGAACGGTGTCTGAAAATGAGAAAGAGTGTTAGGGTTAGGCAGACTTAGGGGTTTTATCTGTTGGGCCGACCTTAGGCTCACTTACAAGGGCAGCCCTTTAATTTAGGGCAGAGAGAACAACACAATTTTTAATGGACCTTACATGAAGGGTTAAATATGTTTTAGTCCTTAAATTTTGATCCAAAATTGGAATTCGTCCGAAACTTCGATAATTTTTGGTCCTAAACTTTCAAAATAAATGAATATAGTCTTTTTAACCTAATTAAATTAACTTTTTTTTTGTGTCAAATGTATTTCCCAACAGATAACTCCTATACTAACATGAAACGGGTTCGACACAAAAAAAAAAGTTAATGTAATTGGTTAAAAAGATTATATCCATTCATTTCTAAAGTTTAGAGACCAAAATGTATTGAAATTTTGGATAGGAACAAATTATAATTTTAGATCAAAGTTTAGGGTCTAAACCCATACTTAACCCTAATATGAATGTAAAACATTTTTTCTCAACTTCTCTAAAAATTTTGAAAATAAAAATAAAACTCTAATTTTGTTTCCTAGGAACGAAATTCTTATCGATATTCTAATGTAGAGTGTTGTGTATTTATTGGTGGGAACAGTGCCCTACAGGACAAAAAAAAAATACATACAACAACAAACAACATGCAAAGTTATAAAAAACATGATAAGAATTTAGTCTTTCGCTAACCTTGTGTTTGGATGGAGCATTTCAACAATGCTTAGAAATTGAAATGCTTTGTATTTGAATTGTTTGTAATTAAATTCCATTCATTCTTTAAATATCTTGTTTGGATAAGGAAATTAAAATTAAAATACCTTACATTTCAATTTCTTGATTGGAAAAAAAAATTGAATTTATTGTGAGATAAAATTTAATTTTAACAATATTTATTTTACGCTTAATTATGTTTTGAGTTCATGATAAATTTGGAAACATGCTCGACAACCCAGTGGGTCGGGCAGACCCAACTACGCAACCGGATTGATTAGACCCGACAACCCACGTGAGCTGGACCGACTAGGAAGCCCAGACAAGCTGGGTGGCCCGATGATCTAGAGGCCTGATAGCCCATAATACACGATTGTGCCGTCAAGTTCGTCAATATGGCCCGGTCCAACTCGTCTAGGTCATTGGCCCAATGCTCTAGACGGGTCCGACGATCCAAACAGGCCCAACGATCAAGATGGGCCCAACGAGCTGGATGAGCCTAAAGACCTGGACGGGCCCGACGAGCTGGATGAGCCCAAAGACCTGGATGGGCCCAACGAGCTGGATGAGCCCGACAATCCGGACGGGTTCGACAACCTGGACAGGCACGTACACCCAAACGGGTCCAATGACTAGGATGGACATGAAGACCCGGACAAGCCCGACGACTCAGATGGGCCCGAAGACTTGGACACATTCGACGACGACCTGAACAGGCCCGACGACCTAAACGGGCCCGAGACTCGAACGGGCCCCACAACTTGTACGAGCCCTTTCAAACTGTCGGGTTCGTTTGGGTCGTCAGGCCCGTCAAGATAGTCTGGCCTGTACGAGTCATTGGGCATGTTTGGATCGATAGAACCGTTTGGGTCGTCGGGCTCATCCGCGTCATCGAGCCTGTCTGCGTCGTCCCGCACTTTTGGGTCGTCGGGCACGTCCGAGTCGTCAAGCTCGTCTGGGTCGTCGGGTCCAATGATTTGGAAGGCTCGTTCGGGTCGTCGGGCTCGTTTATGTCGTCGTGCCCGTCCAAGTCATCGTGCCCGTCCAAGTCATCGTGCTCGTCCAAGTTGTCTGGCCTGTCTAGGTCGTCAGGTTCGTCCGGGTCATCGGGCTCGTCTGGATCGTTGATCCCGTTTGGGTCGTCAGATCTGTTTGTGTCATCAGGCCCGTTTGGGTCGTCGGGTACATCCGATTTGTTGGGCCTGTCCGGGTCGTCAAGCACATCCGAGTCGTCGGGCCCATCCGAGTCATCGGGCTCGTCCAAGTCCTCGGGCTCGTCCGAGTTGTCGGACACGTTCGGGTCTTCGGGCACGTCCGGGTCATCGGGCACGTTCGGATCATCGGGCACGTCCAGGTCGTCTAGAATATGAGGTTGAGTGAGAAGAATTTTAAATTCCACTTATTTTAAAAGTATTTGAATTTTTACTAATTTAGCTAATTGAAATCCTTCAAAAAAAATGCTTGCATTTGAAATGCGTTTTAATTTCACTATCCAAACAAAACATTTCATTACAAAGAAATCTAAATTCTTCAAAAAAATGAATTGCTTCATTAAAATACTCTATCCAAATACACTCTAAATAGAATTGTAGAAGAATTTAGTTTGAAAAAAAATGTTAAGATACTAACGTCAATAAAGTTCAATAGGGGTCTATAGCAAGAATAAAAATTGAATATGACATTTGCAACGGCTTAGCCATAACATATCTCTAACAGAAAAGACATTAATTTCCAAATGCTTGGGCTACGATTATGAGCTACGGTTATGAAATATTGGATTATGAGCAATGGTAATTGCACTTTGTTTATCACAAAATAGAACTAAAGTGAAATAAAAATACTTGTAACTCGACAAAAGTTTGAGCTAAACTTCCATACTCAATCTTAGTACTCAAGTAGGATCCTGTCATTTCCGAGACCACAAAGATATTAAGTTAGGACCAAGGAATATGGTTGCCTCCTGATCTAGAGCATCTATCATCAATATTTGAAGCCTAATCAACATCAGAATAGGCTTTTAAATGAAAGGGGGAATCAGGAAAGGCGGGATGAAAATGCAAACCATGAAAGATTGTACCCTTAAGATACCTTAAAATACACTTAAGAATTGATCAATGAGAGTCAAGATTTGAAGCCATGCATTGGCAGACCTTGTTCACAACATAACTAATTTCATGGGGAGTTAGGGTGACTTATTGAAGAGCACCCACAACTAACTTGTATAACGTAGGATTAGAAAACAAACCAGCTCCATGTTTAGAGACCTATCAATTAATAACCATTGGAGAAGAAATAGAAAGAGCCTTAATAATACTCGTTTTGTGGAGTAAACCTCTTATGTATTTGGTTTGTGTCATGATAAGAGATGTATCATACAAGTATTTGACTTCAAGACCAAGAAAGTAGTCAAGTTGTCGCAATTCTTTCAAAAAGAAACATGAAGTTTTGATGTAATGGACTTAATAAGTTCAACATAAATCATTAAATACAACACTTATAATTGTTTTTTACAAATAAATAAAGATGAGTCACAAGTACTGTTGACAAAGCTAAGTTGGTGAAGTGTTTGCTACAATATGTTAAATCATTGACAAAGTGCTTGCAATCTTTGTTTAATTTACAAACAAGTCAGGTGGTTGAACTATGTAAACAATTTCATTCAAAAAAGCCATTTAAAAATAAAGACCTTATTAACATCCAGTTGAATCAATTTCAACCATAACTAACTACGATAGTGATAATATGATGGTGATAAACAATGTTATCAGACTCAAGAGTCTATGTAGGCTCGTAAGAACTTCGTAAACTCAACCTATAGACTAGTAATAATCTACTTCATATGAAAACAAATATATATACTACCATACCAATTCAAAATTTCACCATTGATGAAAATTGTAAACAAAGTTTAATCATTCTAAAACAACTTAGTTTAACACACATGATTATTTTATAAGTTCAAATTACACAAAATACACAAGTTCATTCAATCACAAAAACATAAGTGTGCATAATCCTCTAATCATATCATCTCAATCATCATCATCATCATAATCATCATCTTCATCACCATCAAGCTCTTCCTTAGATGATAAGTGTGCATAATCAACACTGGTATCAAAAACTATATTATCAAGATTAAATGCCTCTATAATAGGATCAACTGAAATTGACCCAGCTATGTCAACATTTCTCTCGTCACTTTCACCTTGAACTGGCTCAATCAATGATATTTTCAATTCATGAAGACATGCAAAAGTTAAATATGAGGTGACAAATCTAGTCATACCTAGTCTTATCAAATGTCTACCTTTGGTGAACTTCTTCACCTGGAGCCAAAAATTTGCTTAGATCATGAACATCTTTTTCTGGCTCTTGCAGCTCTTATATTATCTCATCATCTCTATGTTTATTTAGTGTTGCATCGCAGAGAATGATAATCTGCAAATTATAAGGAAAAACTAAAGTAAAATGACGATATCGTTGTTAATAATTCTCCAAAAATAAATCTCTTAGCGTACAATAACAAGCAAGGTTATGGGAAGTCCAATAGAAAGAAGAAAAAGCCCAATTAGATGGAGGATTTTGTTATTGACCAGGATAAGCATAAAATATAGAGTTTGTCTTTTTACTATGGTTTTTTAAGCTTAACAAACTATATATAGTAGAGATTTTCCTTTCTAGAGGAGACTAATAATAACAAACTTCATATTGTCTTCTCTCTCTATCTTCTCTGCCCCTCTCCCTCTATTTTTCCTCTATTTAGCTGTTTTCTTTCAATAACATATCAATTGGTGCTTTCATTGAGAGCGTCCTGGCTGGATCTTATAGCACCCTTGACTCAGCCACCCTTGAAACCTTGATCTCCATCATTAGAACCATCTCCACCAACCTAGAAAATCTCGAAAACACCTAGCTAAATCCAAAGTAAAATCCATGCCTACTCACATTAAGCAGAAGGTTCCAAGATTTGATGGTAACGATCCTTTAGGTTGAATATTCAAGGTGACCAGTTTTTTGATTATCATCATACCGCTGATGAGCAGCAATTGCATATCGCCTCTTTCCATATAGAAGGCGAGGCTCTCAATGGGTATCAATGGTGCATTCGAATGGGCAACTTTTGTTGTGGTCAATTTTTCTAAGGGCCTTAGAACTTCAATTTGCCCCATCAGATTTTGATGACCCACAAGGTACCTTGTTCAAGTTGACTCATAGGCAACCTCTATTTGAGAGTACTTGGCACAATTTGAAAATCTCGCCAACCGGGTGCATGGTCTTTCTGCTCCTTTTTATCTTAGTTGCTTTATCTCTAGACTCAAATAGGAAACACGACGAGGTAATTTCGTTCCATTACAAGAGAAAATCACAACAATACGTTGAAATTGGGGTCCACCACTGCTAAGCCCATTCTAGGGTACATAGCATCGCCAATTACAAACCACAATACCTGGATGCTACCCACAGTAACCAACATAAAGCCTTTGTTGGCCTCACCATAGTTGAGTAACTCTTCTTCTAAGAGTTGTGACTCCAGTTCACAAGTTAAGTAAATTTGCAAGCAAGGCGAAAGAAGGGACTTTGTTACTATTATGATGAAAAATATGCTTGTGGTCATCGTTGTAAAAAACAATTTAATTTGTTGATAGCAGCTCCACAGATTCCTTCCATAGATGATGAGCTTAACCATTTGCTAGAACATTTGAATCTTCAAGTTAACCGAGTTCAAACTTAGATCCAGACCCACATAGTACACTTGAATCTCTAGACGCACACATCAACATTCATACCCTAATGGGTCAAACTGCTCCATAAACCCTGGTATCATTGGCAGATTAACCGTTAACATTTTAGTGGATTGTGAGAGTAACCATAATTTTGTCCAAGGTGGTAAAATTTTTGGGCTTGCGGCTATACCTGACCCAACCCTTTTCAATGTTGGTTGGTAGCGAGGAAGATCTTCAATGTTATGCTTAATGCCTCAATGTAAGTCTCAAAATTGATTCCCAAAAATTCCACGTTGATTTATTCGTTCTACCACTTAGTGGGGCTACTTTAGTTTTGGGAATGCAATGGCTTAAATCTCTTGGGTGTGTGTTGACGGATTTCGAGACATTGACGATGAAGTTTATAAAAGAATGTGAACGTAATCCAATTTAGAGGCCAACCTAAACCGCAACCCATTAAGGCTATTGTAGCCCATTTTCAATGCCTAGCCTCAATGGATGCTATTGCTGAAATATTCCATCTTCAAGTCATTCCCTATTCACCTTCAGTATCGAATTCCTAACTTTACCCAAAACTAGTGCCTGCTTTGATAAACTAATTTGTGTAACGACCTTCCCCCCTCCCACCGCACGGAGCACAAAATTCCCATCTTACAAGGATCTAACCTAGTGAATGTGCAGTCTTATCGATATCCTCATTTTCAAAAGCAAGAAATTGAAAGATTGATTAGAGAAATGATGGAAACAAGGTTAGTTCAAAGAAGCTACAACCCTTATTCTTCCCTAGTCTTGTTAGTTTGAAAAAAAAGACAAAAATTGGCGGTTTTTGTGTTGACTATCGAGCTCTTAATGCTATAACCAACAAGGATTGTTTTTCAATTCCATCCATTAACGAGTTACTAGATGAGCTCCATGGGACACGTTAGTTTAGCAAACTTGACTTGTGTTCAGGATATCACCAAATCAGAATGCATAAGACAAACATTCATAAGACAACTTTTCGGACTCATGAAGGCCATTACGAGTTTCTTGTAATGTCATTTGGGCTATGCAATGCGCTTGCAACATTTCAAGCCACAATGAATGAAATCTTCCAACCTTATCTTGGGTGGTTTGTCATAGTTCTCTTTGATGACATTCTAATTTATAGCAAGATGGTTGATGAGCACTTACTACACTTCACAGCAATTTCTTATTGTTTATTGACTAATAATTTTTTTTTTGAAGAAAACAAAGTGCACGTTTGCCTATGTTACTATAGAATACCTTGGTCATATTATCTCCCAAATGGAGTTGAGGCTGATCCTAAAAAGTTGAAAGTCATGATTGCTTGGCCTGTCCCTACCAATATTAAACAACTTCGAGGTTTTCTTGGCCTTACAGGTTTCTATAGGAAATTCATTTGTGGATATGCTTCTATAGTGTTTCCCCTTAATAGATTTATTGAAGAAGGATGGTTTCGTGTGGACAGCAAAAGCTCAAGAGGCTTTTGAGCAACTTAAACAGGCCATGGTGTCTACCCCGATTTTGCGTTTGTCGGATTTTCAATAGGATTTCATTCTAGAAACAAATGCATCAAAGGTGGGAATGGGTGTTGTGTTACAGCCAGATGGGCACCCAACTAGTTTTTTAGTATGAAGTTTTGCCCTAAGCTTCTTAATGCTTCAACCTATGTTCGAGAATTCCATGTTGTTACAGAGGTAGTCAAGAAGTGGCGAACCTATCTATTGGGGCAACGATTCACCATCTACACTGACCAACGAAGCTTACGAGAGTTAATGACGCAAGTGATCCAAACCCGTGAACAACAATACAACCTCTCAAAACTTAGGCTACAACTATGATATTCAGTACAAAGCTTAGGGTTCCAATTAAGTGGCAGATGCACTCTCAAGAGTACTAGACTCAACTGGGCAATTTTTTGGCATCACTATTCCTCATTTGACATTTTTGTGAAGGTGCACGAAGCATATAAGACAGATCAATCACTTTTGGCAGGAATTGTTCAAGCTCAATGGAACCAAGTTACGCATGACTAGTGCTTATCATCCATAAGGAATTGACCTAACTAAAGTTGTTAATCGCATACTACTGCAGTACCTTCATGCCTTTATGCATCATTAACCCTCTCAATAGGGTAAGTTTTTGCATTAGGCTGAATGACAATGTAATTCAGCCTGTCAAACTTCAGCTGGAATGAGTCCTTATCAAGTAGTATATGGGAAGTCACCTCCTTCGTTACCTCAAACATTGTTGGGTCTAGTACGATAGATGCTATGGAGCAAGAATTAAATATTCAAGATCAAATTTTGGCCAAGTTAAAAGCTAATTTGCTTAAAGCTCAAAACAACATGAAGGCTTATGCTGGCAGACACCGTATTCCACATCCTTTTTATGGGCCATACCGTATTATCAAATGCATTGGTGACAATGCCTTTGAGTTGAATCTGCCTCAAGGTTCTAAAATTCACCCAGTTTTCCATACTTCCAAATTTAAGCTTTGGTTACCCCCCTTATATATTGAAAACAAACCTCAAGTTGTACCTACTGCTATACTGGCTTCTAAAATTGAAGGCCACCCACCAAGAGAGTATGTTTTAGTTCAGTGGCAAGGTCTCTATCCTAAAGACTCTACTTGGGAGTTGTTGACTGAATTATTGCATGATTATTCTGATTTACACCTTGAGGGAAAGACATTTAGTCACCAGGAAGGGGACGATATGACCCATGGAAATGAGGAGCAGTACAATAATAAGCAAGGCTATGAGAAACCCAATAGAAAGAAGAAAAAGTCCAATTGGATGAAGGATTTTGTTACTGATCAAGATAAGCGTAAAAAATAGTCTTTTTTTTTTTTGGTTTGTTATGCTTAACAAACTATATCTAGTAGAGATTTTCCCTTCTAGAGGAGAATAATAATAACAAACTTCATATTGTCTTCTCTCTCTATCTTCTCCGCTCCTCTATTTTTCTGTTTCTCTACTCCTTCTATTTTTCCTCTCTGCAGGTGTTTTCTTTTGATAACATATCAGAAGAATGTTTATTTGTAAATCATAATGAAAAACTAAAATAAAATGATGAAATCATTGTTAATAATTCTCCAAAAATCAATCTCTAAGAGAGAAATACCGTTAACACAAGGTACTTTTTTATCACAGGGATTTCTTTTGGAACCAGGGTGGCTGGTTTTTCTCCAACAGACTCATGAGCCACACCTTTATCAGTAGCAGGCCCAACAATGGTCTCACGTCTGCCACACTTTTCTCCAGACATTTATGTGCTTGGGTCGTACTCCTATAAGGTTGTTATTAGTTTAAAAATAAATTAACTAAAGAGATAGGAAAAAGATATCTCCTAATGGCATCATAATCAACAGACAGTGTGATGTAATAGTCCTTTGGAATAGGAGACTGAACAAAAGAGCTTGCAGATGCTTCGGTGGTACGTTTAAGGAAACACACATAATCAGGGTTAGAAGTCCCACATTGATAAGATTTTTAAGAGAAAACATGTTTATAAAATTTGGTTGATTATAACTCGATACGACCCCTGAACGGGATGGGTTCTTAAAGGGGTTGTACCTCGGCAGTACAAACTGCTGACCCTGGTTTGACATTAATAATGATCCTTCATAATCGTTCATAACCTGAGTTGGTCACAGCTTTGTCAGTGGGCTTTAAACAAAATTTTTTTCCATACTTCACTAATAATAAAATAAATGAAAAAATTTTCAAACTTAATCTGATATTCATGTATTTGTTATAATTTTAGTTAAAAAACGTTAACAAAATTTACTTACGCTCAATTTCAAAGAATCATAAAGTGAAAAAAAATATATTAAGCTAAATAATATAAAAAATATATAATTTAATTATAATGTAATATACGGTGTGATTACAATAATAATAATAATAATAATAATAATAATAAAAAGGTGTGATTGGGTGCTTAGCTTTATGTAATTTTCAAGATATAATTTTAAAGCTAAAATAAAGAATTAAAATAAAAAGTGCATTGAAATTGCTATAATTTTATCTTATGGTTCACATCCTCTAGATATACAATAATCTCTTTATTTATATTTCATTTTTTTTAGTTTAAAGGAAAAAATATATTTCTTGTACAAACATGTCGAAGAAAAGAATTGTTATAAAGCAAAAATATCACTATGATAGACTCTATCTAAACCATAGCTTTTACACAATATTAAGAAGTGAACTTTAAGTTTAACTCCACCATACAAAATCAGGTTGTGAAAAAAAGTTTGCACGTACTTATATACTATAAATTGGTCTTATCTCTAATCGATGTGAGACTTCCAACACTTCACATCACCATCTATTATATTGGAAGCTTGTGGCATACTAGAGTCTGCCATCAAAATAGCCATGCATTGTGCTTGTCATGAGTCACTATAGAATTTCTCCATCTAATAAAATTACCATCAATTTTGTTCTTGTTGCGGAGGAAAGTCATATAGACTGCCTTCTTATGGTGTTGATACTATCTATTCTCCTTTAGAATTTATATTCAGTAATCTATGGAGACTTTCTCATATTACCTCATATGATAGTTATAAATACTGTGTCTTTTATTTATACTTCTTTCAGGTTTACTTGGATTTTTTGTATCAAATCTAAAGTTGAAATACTCCTTGTTTTCCAATCCTTTAAATTTGTGATTGAGTTGCAATTAATACTAAAATCCAAAACACTCTCTGTGATTGAGGTGGATAATAGTGACCATTCACTAATTCTTTAACTACTGATGGTAATTTTTGTAGACTTATATGTCCCCACACTCATCAAAACGGGTGGTTGAATGAAAATATAGATATACAGTCGATTTAAGTCTTACATTTTTGCATCACGCTTTACTTCATAAATTTTCCAAATTTATAATTTGTATCTCTATCCCTTCCTTTCTTTTGTCACTTAAGCAATGCAAAGCCTTAAATTGGAGAAGGTAAAATGAATATTTGTACCTGATTGTTGAGGGCTGGAAATAGCGAATCATAAGTAACACTGAAGCACCACTCAGCTTTCTCACTGGTAGTTAGTCCTGCAATTTCTTTCAGTGGCTCCCACATAAACTTTCTCCTGCGACAGATATCAAATAGGCAGCAAAGCAATATACAGGTCAAAATCTAAGAAGCATTTGGGGTGTGTTGTGGCAGAATGGATGCAACAGTGTTATTATCTCTTCTGTTCTTCTTAGTTCTACATTTATTTAAAACCAAATGAATGTTATACACTATGTTTCATGCCGTTCTGACAGTTTATCAAAACCTTCTTAGTTAGACAAATTCAAGTTCTCAGGCACAAGTTTCACAGCAGAAAGCACTGATAGTTTCTAGACACAAACAAAAATAACAGCAAAGGAAAAACTATAAATCTAACAACAATAACTAAAGGTTCAAAAAGTTAGCTTTACCAGTTACCACATTCAGTAATGACCCTCACATTAGGCCTAAGTTTTGGCACCAAAGCTAGGAACTGCAGTTCTGCCTTATAGAGGAAGACAATACATATTTTACACCAGTACTTTAGTTCAGGGAACACATAACAATGATAGCATCCCCCCCTGTTATGCGGTAATTCAATGGAAGAGTTTAATGTGATAGTTTGAGGATCAAATGATAATTTACTTTAACTATATAGCAACATATGATTACATCACAGACTTACTTCATAAGAAAAAAAAAAAAACAAAAGAGAAAAAACTTGATCAAAAGATGACTGTGGCTTCTATCCTGTAATTATGTTTTAGTAAATTCTTAATCAAAAACAAGTAAAGAAGTAGTGCCATAATCCTCACACCTTGGCTTCAAGTATCCACACCCCAACCCTTTGGCACTTGGTGGCAATGCTTCTAATCTTTAATTAACTTCTGGAGGGTCCAATTGCAAATTCTAAACACATGGTAGATCTTTTTCAACATCCTACTCTCCATTCTGTGGTCGGTGGCATTGCAATATACTACTCTCACTAGACCTGAAATTACCTTTGTAGTCAACAAAGTTTGTCGGTTTATGGCGTGACCTCTAGACTCACTGTGGTTAAATGTATTTCAAGGCACCTCAAAAGTACTGTCTCATAGACTGCACCTTCAATCTGCCTTCCTTGCTTCAAACTTACCAACAATGTGAATCGTGGATTCTAAATCTTCGTTCACCGGCTCAGATATTTTTATCAGAACCTTAAAAATTGGAAGGGATAAGATTTCTCAGTAGGCAACTTTTGTCTCTCTGATTCATCTGTAGTCAAAAATTTGCTTGGTTCTCGAACATCTTTTTCAGGCTCTAGCAACTTCTGTGTTGTCTCACCATCTCTATGTTTATTTAGTGTTGCATCGGGGAGAATGCTTATCTGTAAATCATAATGAAAAACTAAAATAAAATGACGAGATCATTGTTAATAATTCTCCAAAAATCAATCTTTAAGAAAGAAAAATCTTTAACACAAGGTTCTTTTTTATCACAGGGATTTCTTTTGGAACCAAGGTGGCTGGTTTTACTCCAACAGACTCGTGAGCCACACCTTCATCAATTGCAGGACCAACAACGGTTTCACGCCTGACATGCTCGTGTGCAGACACATTTTTGTGCTCGCATTACTCCTATAAACTTGCTATTAGTTTAAAAATAAATTGACTAAATAAAAAGATATCTCCTAATGGCTTCATAATCAACAGACAGTGTGATGTAATAGTCCTTTGGAATAGGAGACTGAACAAAAGAGCTTGCAGATGCTTCGGTGGTACGTTTAAAGAAACACACATAATCAGGGTTAGAAGTCCCACATTGATAAGATTTTTAAGAGAAAACATGTTTATAAAATTTGGTTGATTATAACTGGATACGACCCCTGAACGGGATGGGTTCTTATTGGGGTTGTACCTCGGTGTACAAACTGCTGACCCTGGTTTGACATTAATAATGATCCTTCATAATCATTCATAACCTGAGTTGGTCACAGCTTTGTCAGTGGGCTTCAACAAATTTTTTTCCATACTTTACTTATAATAACACAAATGAAAAAGTTTTCAAACTTCATCTGATATTCATGTGCTGTCGTATTTTTTATAATTTTAGTTAAAACATGTTAACAAAATTTACTTACACTTGATTTCAAAGAAACATACATTAAAGTTTACAAAGTGAAAAAACATATTAAGCTAAATAATATAAATAAAATATTATTTAATTATAGTGTAATATACAGTGTAAAATCAAAAATAAAAAATAGATAATATATCACATCTAAGCCAACCTGCACATTACAGTAATAATAATAATAATAATAATAATAATAATAATAACAATAATAATAATAAAAAGTGTGATTGGGTGCTTAGTTTTATGTAATTTTCAAAATATAATTTGAAAGCTAAAATAAAGAATAAAAAATAAAAAAAGTCCACTGAAATTACTATAATTTTATATTATGCTCCATATCCTCTGAATATACAATAGTCTCTTTATTTATATTTCATTTTTCTCAGTTTAAAAGAAAAAATATATTTCTTGTACAAACATGTTGAAAGGAAGAATTGTTTTAAAGATTATAGCAATAACAAAAAGTTTGATGTAGGGAAAACAGTGTATGAAATATTAAAATAGTAACGAAAAGTTTGAGTATATATATAATGAAATATATATTTTGAAGCTTACGAAGTCTTTGTCTTTATACTTTTGCAGTTTAATAATAGTTTATTTTGGTTATAATGAAAAATGTAAAGAAAAAAAATTTGTGAGTTTTTTTTTTTCTTATATACTAACGATTTCGTTGATTTCTACTCAACACTATTTTGTGTATCTCAGATTTAATTTCGTTGTGCATAATTTGCAATGACCAATAATTTTAAAATATGAAATTAAGTCTTATAAAATACAGTTTAATTTTTATTCATTTATTTTGTTTTTGATAAATGAGATATATGTGAAATTTCTTAAATATAAAAATTGAACAGTAGATATTTTGGTAAAAAAAATAAAGTCTGTAGGTCGACAATTATACTTTAATAATATCACCGTTGTCCATGAACTGTAATTAAGAGAAATAATAACAATAAAATTTTGTAAAATTCTATTAAAATAATTGCTTAGAGACTAAGAGATGAGATTGATTGAAAAGAAATAAGTATACAAGGCCATAAAGAAGTATAACAATAATTAATTGTTGATTAAAGAAGAAGTTTACAAACAATTCTACATAGTTTATTGTGAGTATAAACTAAATGCTTGAAATAAAGGCTATTCTCGCCGGGTTTCAGGTTTAAGAAGGGTTGTTCATATATTGAGGGGTCTGGGAATTAAGGAATGACAATTAAATCATTAAAGAGATTATATGCTTCATCTTATGGGCTTATAGGGATGCACATGTTTTCTAGTAAGGATTGAGGTGGTGGTGTGAACTTACACTCAACAAGGAATATTTGAAGTGCAGTTCTATTTGATTTTTGGTTAAAAATACATATGAACCAAACATATAAACTATATGTGATTCAGATTGAACATAACAAAAACCAAACCAATTTTTGTTGGTTGCCTTTTATTAATTTTGTGGATTTATTGTATACTTTTTTATTAGTACATGTATTCGGTCTTATACTTTTTACATGATCGCTAATACTGTATCATAATGAATAGTTTCATTCTCTACTTCACTATAACTATATATTTGTTGTTCTGTTCAACAAAATTGCATATATATTAAGCAATGTGCTTACACATATTAGCAACTTTCTATCGCTTTTATCAACAAAGAACTAGAATAAAATACAGATGCACAGGGGTGTCTATCTTTTTACAAGAAAGGAAATCAAAGAGGATGATTATGATGTATTTAGGGTTTAAGGTTTATAAAGCATGACAAAAAATCAAGTAAAATTTATTAAATAAACGAATTTTATTTTTGAGTAAATTATATTTAGGCCATCCAATTAAATGTTCTTTTGCCTGTATTTTTAGATTGTATCTAAACTCCCTTTTTTAAACGTTTTCCTTGAACATTTTAGGATTTTTCCTCCTCTCATTGAGCAATTTCATGATCTCACATGTAAGCTTAGAATGATAGATATCCATTCACTAACTTGAGGGAGAGTGTTGTTAAAAATGCAATACTGAAAGTTGTTGATAGACATTAAATGTATTGTTAGAAGATCCTAGAGATCTCTTGAAAATATTACTTTAGGGTCTGAGTTCTCTATGTATAGAAGTTGATGTCCTATTTCAAATCAATTAACAAAATAAGAATCTTCTTTTAAAAAAATAAAAGTTGTGGAAATCTTGACCTTCTGCTTTCCAACATCTTCCAAGCTGTCATAGTACAAAAAATGTTGGGGATATTTACACCTTACAATTTTGTCCATTACCTGACATAGTGGCTTGATTTCAGCCTTGACGGCATCATGGTAAAACACTAGTGAGCCTGTCAGCATAAGGCATTCATAGATCCACTTGTGAGCACTCATGTCAGTCCATGAAATTATATCTAGAATGTAGTTAGCAACAATTCCTACGTCTTTTCCTCTGCTCTTCTCCTCCTGAAGACAGTCAATAACCTGCCTACACAAATCTCTATAGGATTCAAGAATTATCTTGAATTGAGAGGCCATCTTCTGTTTGAACACAGGAGCTATGTTGGCACTCTCATAACAGCCTGCCAATGCTTTCAGAGCATGTAACCTCTTGTTAAAGAAATTCAAATAGTTGTTGCTAGAAATGTTCTTGAACAACAATATGATAAAGTAGCCAAGATACACCAACGCTTCAGCCCTATTTATCTTCGGAGCACTATCCATATCAATCATGAAATCCATACCTTGCACCCGCTTGTATATGGTAAATTGACCTTATCTCTAGTCGATGTGAGACTTCTAACACTTTATATTGCCTAAAATAGTCTCCTAGGGCTTGGTTTGGAACATTTAGCAATGTTGTTCAACAGTTTGGTATGACTCACAGTGAGACAAATCATCTTTTTATCTTCACTCAAGTGTTGAGTGTATCTATTTAATAGTATATGTTGATGATATTATTCTTACATGCAGTGACCATCAAGGCATCTCCAACATGAAACAACACCTTTGTCACCACTTTCAGACCAAAGATCTTGGCATACTCAGATATTTATTGGAAATTGAGGTAGCATAATCCAACAAGGGTATTTTTATATCTCAAAGAAAGTATGCATTAAATATTTTGGAGGAAACGAGGTTGATGAACTCAAAATCTGTTGGCACACACATAGATCCCAATACCAAACTCTTGCCCAATCAGGGGAAGTCCTTCTCAGATTCTAAGAAGTACAAAAGATTACATGTGGTAAGTCAATTTCTTAATTCCCCATGTGCAAATCATTGGAAGACAATCATTCGTACACTAAAGTATATTAAAGGATCTCCTGAAAAAGGTTTGTCATATGGTCACAATTATCATACTAAAACATTCTATTATTCAGATGCTAATTGAGTAGAATCTCCTTCTGATACAAGATTTACTTATGAATATTGTGTTCCCATTGGAGGTAACTTGATTTGTTAGAAGAGAAAGAAACAAAATGTTGTGGCAAAATCTAGTGCAAAAGCAAAATATAGAGCTATGGCCTCAGCGACTTGTGAACTTGTTTGGCTTAAATAATTACTTAAAGAGTTGCAATCTGGAGATGTCACTCAAATGACACTTATATATGACGATCAGATTACTCTTCATAATAGCTCTAATCTTGTGTTTCATGAAAGGACCAAGCACATCGAGGTTGACTTTCAGTTTATTCAAGAAAAGATTGTATTTGAAGACACCAAGATTGGGTTTGTTAATTCAAGAGATCAGTTAGCATTTATTTTCACTAAGCCTCTATGAAGATCTACAATTGATTATATTTGTAACCAGCTTTGTACATACGATTAATATGCACCAACTTGAGGAGCAATATTAGATATTGGGCTTAGCCAATATTTTCCGGTATTATTCTTCATTATAAATAAGTATTACCCTATGTTTATTTTCTACACAAGGGGAATTAAGCCTATACCAAGTTTTCACTATTTTCACATGGAAAATGAATATTTGTACTTGATAGTTAATGGTTGGAAATAGGGAATGATAAGTAACACTGAAGCACCACTAAGTATTACCCTATGTGTATTTTCTACACATGGGGAATTTAGCCTATACCAAGTTTTCACTATTTTCACATGGAAAATGAACATTTGTACTTGATAGTTAATGGTTTGAAATAGGGAATGATAAGTAACATTGAAGCACCACTAAGCCTCCTAACCGGTAGTTAGTCCTGTAAATTCTTTTAGTGGCTTCTGCATAAACTTTCTCTTGTGACTAATATGAAACAGGAAGCAAAGAAATATAAAGTTGATAATCTAAGAAGCATTTTGGGTGTCTGTGTTGTTGTAGAATGGATGCAACAATGTTATAATCTGCTCTGTTCTCCTTAGTTTTAAACTTTAGTTAAAACCAAATGAATGTTTTGCACTATGTTTCATGTTGTTCTAACGAATTTATCAAAACCTTCTTCGACAAATTCAAGTTCTCAAGCACAAACTTTACAGCAAAATGCACTGATAGTTTCGATAGACAAACAGCAATAACAACAAAGGAAAAACTAAAAAATCTAACTACAATAACTAGAGGTTTAAAAAGTTAGGTTTACCAGTTTCCACATTCAGCAATGACCCTTACATTACGCCTAAGTTTTGGCAGCAAAGCTAGGAACTGCAGTTCTGCCTTAGAGAACCTGTGGAACACAACACATATTTTAGACAATGTGATACATGTATATATCTCCTTACAGGAATGTTGCCATTTGGCAATGGCAAGCTGCATAACGAAAAATTTATTAGACCTGATATATATCCACAATGTCGGAGCCATACCAATTGTCGTTGACCATAATTGTGCAACGTTTTCAGGATCCAAGCTCCCTATACTTTTGCTTCCAGAGCAGAAAACAAACCAAGAAATCATATATTTAATAAACCATTCCCAATGCCAACGTCGGTAGGCATTTAAAATTATGTTGGTCTGCATTCACAACTCCTATTGCCAACAATGTGAAGTCTAGATTCACATAGCATCCATAAGCCCAAGGAGAATATACGTGCAAGCATCATATCACTGTCATTGCTGAATGTTGTGGTCTGAGTGGGTAGTGCAGGGTCCTCTCGCCATGAGTGAAATAAGAACGCGTCATTAGTCATCTGCTATACATCAACTCATGCACTCAATCAAGCCTTACCAGCAGCAGGATTTCGACCAAACTGTATAATCATTGGCTTTCCTTTTAATACATATCCATTCACCCGATTCTGCAAAAACAGTAATATGAAATACAAAAAACGAGATAACTTGATCAAAAACTTTTATACTGGGACAGTCATTGAAATTTAAGAATATTATTAGCATGCCAAACACTACATGCTACAGTAAAATGTAGAAAAAAACTGCAAGAATTTTGTAACGAAAAGAAAATTAAACTGCAATACAAAAGGAAATAAAAATCTGAAAACAAAATCGTCTTGATTAAAACAATTAAAAAAAACACAACCAATCTCCTGCTAAAAACATACCAGGGGAATGTCAGAAATGCTTGACCCCTCATTCGTCCTTCCTGAAGTTGAAAACTAGCTATCAATTTCAGTTTCACAGATATGCTACTACAAGATCTTCACTAATATATAATGCAGGTTAGTTGAGTCAACCTTCAACCATGTAACCCTGAGCGGATATGTTAATAAACTGGATCACATAAGCAATAGCAAATATTTATTTTGGATCTATTTTTACATAGCCTCAACAGAAAATAGTTGGTTACAGAATGTTAATGTCCTACCTGCATTAGCTTGACTTGGAAAGCAGACTTAGCAGCCCCAACACTTCCAAACAAAGACCCTGTAGCAATAACAGTAAACTAAAGTAAACTATGGATGTTACATAACATCCACACAATATTATGAAAATTTAAAAGTATTTAGTTTTGTTATTTTTCATTATATCATGTTTCCTTTGGGGATTGCAAAACATTCAAATTGCATGTGATAAGTATAAAACAAGACCTGAATTCACTAAAAGTGTTGATAGCTTACCAAGTATATAATAGAAGTCATCAGCAATCACATCTTTTGCCAAATCCTTAACATACAACACAGGAGCAGGATTTCCAGCTGTATAGTTCTGCACAGCACAATCTATCAATTAAATAAAACTCCCATAAAGATTCACTTGTGCACCATGGAAGCTCTAATAAATTATTTCTTGATCAACCTTTCACAAGTATAATACTGTAGTTGAAATAAGGAGAGAAACAGAGACTGCTGCCTCAAGGGTCAGGAGGAAATCAAGATGAATATTCATTCTGGGCGTGCAGATGCACAGGTAGCAGAAAGAGAATTAACCAGAGGAGAATTCAGCGAGGAGGGCAGTATAAAGTGTAGTGGTGGATGAGAAAGGAGAACAAAAAAGTAAGGTTAGTTTTGGGGTGGAAGGTAACAGGTCATCAAAGTTCCTACAGTGTTGGTTTTTCTTTCTTATCTTTTTAGCTTTTCACGAGTTACATGATCTCCACAATGATATCAGTTCTGGAGCTTATATAACATAGTTATATGCATAAATATTACAGATCAGTCTCAGATGCCTAAACATTGCCTACTATTAAATCATGCATAATACTAACCAAAGTACTTGTTCTTATAAGGAAAGGGGAACTGTTGGATAACATGGGTATTTGGAGAATAGTAGGGTCAACGTTCTCTTGGTTTAATCACTTCATCGTCCAACACTCAGTATCAGTACCCAATGAAGCTTAAAAAAGTATGATTGACCATGGGCCGTGGTGACACTTAAGATTACTAAAAAAAATAACTAGCTAGCAACAAGTGCTCCTCATTTAAGATGAAACCAATACAAGTTTATTGCACACAAAAATTTTCTAAATATCAAGACTGGAAAATATAAGGTAATCATAATTTTTTTAGTAAAATCTGCAAGCTCATAAAATTGGTGTCCTCTACAGAGATAGGATAGTTTCAAAGGTAAACGAGATCTAAATCTTCATTCACCGGCTCATCCAAAAAATGTGCAAAGTGATTTTAAATTTATCCACTTAAGCTTCGGTTTCAGGTAATCAACTAATTAAAATAAACAATCTGATAACATATTTTAGGACATGATAGGTTCAGAGAAAACCTTCTGTTCGTATTCCCTGTTTTCACATACAAACAAAATTGTCACTTTTTTCTAATTTTGTTTCTTGTTTTCTGATATTTATGCAGGGAGTAGTGGAAACAGTGAAAAAAAATGGAAGCAAAAGGGTTTTTTTATTTAGAGAAAAAAACATAGCACTAATAGGGCAAGATAATGAAAGCAAGATGATATTTTTATCAGTACCTTAAAACATCTGAAGGGATAAGATTTCCTCAGGAGACAACCTCCTTTCTCTAATTCATCCGGAGTCCAAGATTTGTTAGGATCTGGAACATCTTTCTCCGCTCTCGCAACTCTTGTGTTGTCTCATCATCTCTATGTTTACTCAGTGTTCCTTTGGAGACAATTTTATCTGTAAATCATAATGCAAACAAAAATAAAATGACCAAATTGTTAATAATTCTCCAGAAATCAATCCCTGAGGAAGAAATAAAATACTCTCATGAGTCACTGTTCATCAATAGCAGGACCAACAATGGTCTCATGCCTGACACGCTATGCAGACAGACATTGTTGTGCTTGGATCGGACTCCTATAAACTTGTTATTAGTTTAAAAATAAATTGAAGAAAGAGATAGGAAAAAATATCTCCTCCTAATGGCCTCATAATCACCAACAGTTTTCTGGAAAAAGAGACTGAAACATGGTTATACAAAATTCTGTGGAATATTATGGGTTCTGTAGGTTGTGCTTAGCTGTGACCTAGGTTTAGTGACAGACATGATTTTTTTTTAACTAATTACAACCTGATAGTCACAAATTTATCTGACGGGTTAAACAATTATTTTTACATACTTTATATTTATGTTTTCTTCTATTTTTTATAAGTTTAGTTAAGAAACGATAATAAAATTTACTTATTCTCAATTTTAAATAAACATATTTAAGTAAAAAATATATATTAAACTAACTAATATAAATAAAATACAATTTAATTATAATGTAATATACAGTATAAAATTGAATTAAAAAATAGGTAATAATACATCACATCTAAGCCGAGCTGCACATAATAATAATAATATCTGATTTGGTGTTTAGTTTTATGTAATTTCCAAATATAATTGGAAAGTTAAAATACAAAAGTCCATACAATTACTATAATTTTATAGTAGGTTCCACACTCACTAAATATACAAGAGTCTCTTTATTCATGTTTCATTTTTCTTATAGTTTAAAAGCAAATGTATATTTATTGTTCAAAAGATTGCAGTGACAAAAAGTTTGACATGGAAAAATAGGGTTTAATGAGTCTGTTTATTTATGTTTCATACTTCTTATAGTTTAAAAGAAAAAGTATATTTAATGTTCAAATTTAATTATAATGCAATATACAGTATAAAATTAAATTAAAAAATATGTAATGCATCACATCTAAGCCAAGCTGCACATAACAGTAATAATACAAAAAAAAGTCTAATTAGGTGTTTAGTTTTATGTTCCAAATATAATTGGAAAGCTAAAATAAAAAAGTTCAAACAATTACTATAATTTAATAATAGGTTCCACACTCACTAAATATACAAGAGTCTCTTTATTTATGTTTCATTTTTATTATAGTTTAAAATAAAATGTATATTTATTGTTCAAAAGATTGAAGTAACAAAAAGAAAGTTTGACGTAGAATAATAGTGTTTGAGTCTCTTTATTTATGTTTCATTTTCTTTTTTATAGTTGAAAGGAAAAAGTATATTTTATTGTTCAAAAGATTGGAGTAACAAAAAGTTTGATGTAGAAATATAGTGTTTGAAATATTAAAGTAATTACAAAGAGTTTAGCTATATATATTATTATAAAATAAAGCTAATAAGAGAGAGAAGAAGGAGAGGAATAATAGAGAATGAGAGAGTAGGAAACAACTTCGGGTAACTCAGAAAGAATATAAATCAAATAGTTAATACAAAATATTACATAAAGAGTAATGAATCATATGAGTATCAATCATATGAGTAATTGTATCAAATTAATGGACGACCATTAATTCATAACACTCCCCCTTGGGTGTCCACATTGATAAAAGAATGTGCTTCGTTAAAACTTTACTAGGAAAAACCCTTTGGAATCAAAACCTAGTAAAGGAAAAAGAGTATATCATTCTATATAATATTGTTCTTTACATATTTTATTTCTCCTCCTCATGTAAACTTACATCATCAAGGTGATAGAGTCCAATCTTGTGAACCGATTGCTCAAAAGTTCTCCTTGGCAAAGACTTTGTAAACAAATCTGCTAGATTTTCACATGAGCGAATCTTTTGGATCTCTATGTCACCATTTCTTTGAAGATCATGAGTGAAAAAGAATTTTGGAAGAATATGTTTTGTTCTATCTCATTTAATATATCATTCTTTCAATTGAGTAATGCATGCACTATTGTTTTCATATATGGTTGTTGGTTTCATTTTTTCCAAGGATAAACCACAAATTTGTCACACATGTTGAATTATAGACCTTCACTAAACACATTTACGACTTGCCTCATGTAATGCTAAGATTTCTGCATGATTTGATGATGTTATTGTTATTGTTTGTTTCACAGATCGCCAGAAATCGTTGTGCCACCACATGTGAACAAATATCATGTTTGTGATCGACCATTATGAGGATCTGATAAATAACCTGCATTTGCATAACCCATTAGATCTAATTTTGAATCATTTGTGTAAAATAAGCCTATATTCATAGTGCCCTTAAGGTAACGAAGTATTTGTTTTACTCCATTCCAATGTCTTCTTGTAGGTGAAGAACTATATCTTGCTAACAAATTTACAACAAATGTTATATCAGGTCGAGTATAATTAGAAAGATACATTAGTGATCCTATAACACTAAGATATGGTCCTTCAGGACCAAGTAGTTCTTCATCTTTTTCTTGAGGTCTAAAAGGGTCTTTATCAACATCTAATGACCTCACCGCCATTGGAGAACATAATGATGTGATTTGTCCATATAGAACTTTTTAAGCACTTTCATTATATAAGCTTCTTGATGTACAAAAACACCTTTGTTTAAATACTCAATTTGTAATCCCCAACAAAACTTTGTCTTTCCAAGATCATTCATCTCAAATTCTTTCTTTAAACAATCAATTGCCTTTATGAGCTCATAAGGAGTTCCAACTATGTTTATGTCATCTACATAAATAGCAATTATGACAAATTCATTCTCGAATCTTTTCATATAAATACAAGAACAAATAGGGTCATTTTTATATCCTTCCTTTCACAAGTACTCACTAAGACGGTTGTACCACATACGTCCTGATTGTTTCAATCCATAAAGGGACTTATTCAATTTTATTGAATAATCCTCTTTAGAATTTGCTTTGTTGGGCAAATTAAATCCTTCAGGGAGTTTCATATAAATATCATTATCCAAAGAGCCATACAAATAGGCTATAACAACATTCATGAGGTGTAAATTCAGACCTTCTTGTGCAACAAGGATAATTAAATATTTAAATGTTGTTACATCCAACACTGGAGAATATGTCTCCTCAAAATCAATATCAGGTCTTTGTGAAAAACCTTGAGCAACTAACCGTGCTTTATATCTAGCAATTTCACAATTCTCATTTCGTTTTTGTACAAAAACCTATTTGTACCCAATAGGTTTTACACCTTCAGGTGTGCGAACTACAGGTCCAAAAATCTTTCATTTAGCAAGCGAATCTAATTCTGCTTGGATTGCATCTTTCCATTTTGGCCAATCATTTCTTTGCTGATAATCTTCAATTGTCATCGGTTTTTTATCCTCATTGTCACTTATAACATCCTTTGCTACATTATATGCAAAAACCTCGTCAATATTGACTTTATTTCGGTTCCATATTTTATTATTCATGACATAATTTATTGAGATCTCATTATTTTCAACCATTTCAGGTACCTGAGGTTCTTCTGAAACCGAATCATTAATTATGTCAAAAGAATATTTTTACCCCCTCGATTAAGCCATCTTGCCTTTTTTTCCCTTTTTCTCATCCGAGGATTTTTATCTTTGGAACCGACAGGCCTACCACGCTTCAGGCGTGTTTGAGATTCATTTGCTATATTAGATTCTCCAACAAGAATATCAATTCTGATTGGAGCATTAGCAACGGGTATATGTGACTTAGTTACCCTTTTTGTGTTAGTAAAAGCATATGGTAATTGGTTGACCAATTTTTGTAAATGAATTATCCGTTGAACTTCTAGTTCACACTCTTTTGTATAAGATCAAGATGAGATAATGTTAATTCAATCCAACCAATATCCTTTTCCAGTTTCTTTCCTTCTCCCCCTAACGTTGGAAAAACTTATTCATCAAAATGACTATTAACAAAACGAGCTGTAAATAAGTCACGTGTTGATGGTTCAAGATATTTTATTATCGATGGAGAATCATATCCAACATATATTCCCAAACGTCTTTGAAGACCCATCATAGTCCTTTTTGATGGGGAAATTGGGACATATATAGCACACCCAAAAATTCTTAAATGAGAAATATTAGGTTGCTGACCAAAAACCAACTGTAGAGGAGAGTATTTGTGATAACTTGTTGGTCTGATGCGAATCAATACTGTAGCATGCAGAATTGCATATCCCCAAATAGTCATTGGAAGATTAGTTTTCATAAGTAAAGGTCTTGCATTTAGTTTTAGACGTTTTATCAATGATTCTGCAAGTCCATTTTGAGTATGAACATGTGCTACTGGATGTTCAACTTCAATTCCAATTGACATACAATATTCATTAAAAGCATGAAATGTAAATTCATCAGCATTATCAAGACGAATTTTCTTAATTGGATAATATGGGAAGTGAGCTCTTAACTTGATCAATTGTGCTAATAACTTAGCAAATGCTTGATTTCGAGTTGATAGTAAACAAATATGTGACCATCTAATGGATGCATCAATTAATACCATAAAATATCTAAATGATCCACATGGTGGGTGTATTGGACCACAAATATCACCTTATATCCGTTCTAAAAATGAGATTGACTCATTTCTAATTTTTTCTGGTGATGGTCTTATTATCAACTTTCCCTACGAACATGCAATACATGAGAAATCATTGGACTGAAGAAGTTTTTGACTTTTTAAGTGGATGCCCACATGAGTTTTCAGCTATTTTTCGCATCATGATATATCCAAGATGACCCAAATGATCATGCTAAACAAGAAATTCATTCTTATTTGTAAGCTTCTGGCTTACAATGACATGCGTCTCAATCACATTAATATATGTGTAGTACAAGCCATAAGAGAAGGCTGATAATTTCTCCAAAACACATTTTTTATTTGACTCAATTCGAGTGATATAAAGATATTCAATATCTCCTTCATTATTTGTCTCAATATGATATCCATTTAGACGAATATCCTTGAAACTTAATAAGTTTCTATTGGACTTAGGAGAATAAAATGCATTTTTAATATGCAATCTTGTACCTCTTGGTAGAAGTATTGTAGCTCTTCCAGAGCCTTCAATTATATTTGTAGTACCAGAAATAGTACTAACATTGACTTCTTGCATTACCAAACAAGAGAAATATTTATTACTCTTGAGAATTGTATGAGTTGTTGTACTATCAGCAAGGCACAAATCCTCATCATTGGTGTTAATGCCAATATTCATTCTTCATATAAACATAAATATAAATATTAGAGATTACTTTGTAAGAGGAGAAAAAATAAAATAAAAATAAAAATAGAGGATTTTATTCATAAAAACATAAAAACTTATACATATAAAAGCAACATGAATTAAATATAAAACATTGTCTTAAAATTTAATAACATAATATAAAATAAAATAAAACTATTTTCTAACACTCCCATCACCAATAAGGTGATCAATGCTTCCATCGGGTTTAGAAAAGAAATCACCAATATCAAGATGAGTAGTATCCATATGACCATAATCAGAATCACCATCTTCATAAGCAAAATGTGTTTCTATATTCTTCTTTTTAAGTGATTCTTGGTAGAGTTCAACAAGATGCTTTGGTGTATAAGAGGCACGGGTCCAATGACCTTTACTGCCACAACGATAACATATATTTTCAGCCTTTTTGCCATTATTTTCACCCCTTTCTTTTTCCTTTTTCGCATTCTTGTTCCACTTCTGTTGATGAAGTTTCTCATTGAAATTTCCTTTATAACCATGTCCACGACCATGATTAATAACACGACCACGACCACGACCATGGCTACGACCACAACCAAAATTACGACCTCGATTATTATTATGGTCTTGACCTCGTCCATGATTATATGGATCAGATGTTGCTGCATTCACTTCTGGGAATGGAGCAGAACCAGTTGGTCAGGCCTCATGATTTTTCATCAAGAGCTCATTATTTTGTTCAGCCACAAGAAGGCATGAAATCAATTCAGAATATTTGTGAAAACCTTTTTCACGATATTGTTGTTGCAAAAGCAAATTAGTTGCATGAAAAGTTGAGAATGTTTTTTCCAACATATCCTCATTAGTAATTCTTTCTCCACATAGAGTCAATTGAGAAGTAATTCTAAACATTGCAGAATTATATTCACTTACAGTTTTAAAATCTTGTAATCGTAAATGCATCCAATCATAACGAGCTTTTGGCAAAATCACAGTTTTCTGGTGGTCATATCTTTCTTTTAAATCTTTCCACAATATAGAAGGGTCTTTTACAGTAAGGTATTCAATTTTCAACCCTTCATGAAGATGGCGACAAAGGAAAATCATAGCTTTAGTTTTATCTTGTTCAGATGCTTTATTTCCTTCTTTAATAACATCTCTAAGACCCATTGCATCTAGATGAATTTCAGCATCTAAAATCCATGATAAATAATTCTTCCCAAAATATCAAGGGCTGCAAAATCAAGTTTTGCAAGATTATGTTTTAGAACTAACACATAAAATATTAATAGAATCAAATTTCATGTATCAAATAATAATAATAATAATAAGACAGAGAAAAAAAATCAAACAATTATTTTCTGTAAACATTATTTTTTTAGTCTAAAAAAATAAAATAGTATTTTTCCATTTAAAAATTCAACGTGTAACATTCTAGTAATGGTTTTCATTTATGAATTGACATTTTGAAACAGAAATTTAACCCGGTATTACAATTATTTAAAAAAAAAACAATTTATATTACTTAAGGAATTTAAATTTCAGAAGCACCCTGGTAAATCAACTCCAACGTTAAGGAAGAGTAAAATCTCATAAAAAAATATAAGATAAAGTTTGTGAATGAGAAAAAGATTAGAAAGAACCTCGGTTGAGGAATGTAGGGTGTTGTCCTTAGGGAGAAAGAAAAATATGCCTTCACACTCAGATGGGTAACCCTCGTGCTGATAACGTGTTATAAAATAAAACTAATAAGAGAGAGAAGAAGGAGAGGAAGAATAAAGAATGAGAGAGTAGGGAACAACTTCTGTTTGTATATGTGTCTTATTACTGATAGGACGAGTCATATTTATAGATACAACATGGTAACCCAGAAAGGATATAAATCAAATAGTTAATACAAAATATTACATAAAGAGTAATGAACATATGAGTATCAATCATATAAGTAATTGTATCAAATCAATGGACGACCATTAATTCATTGTTGATCTTGCAATAATTTTTTGTATAGCTGATCTTCATGTAATAATACCACCCCAAGTGTGAATACATAATCACTAGTGGATTTTGTCTCATCTGAATTATAAATCCAATTAGCATCATTGTACTCTTCTTGTATAGCGGAAAACCTACTATATTCAATGGCATAATTCATTGAACCTCTTAAGTATCTTATAAGTCTTGTAAGCACATCTGAATGTTCTTGATTAAGGCATTGAGTATACCTACTTAGTCTACCTACTGCATGAGCAATAACAGGTCTAGAAAAGCTCATTAAATGCAACAAGTTCTCAATTATTTGGGGGGCATACTAAGGTTGAAAGATAGATTCTCTTCTATTTTTTCTTTAATTTAGAGTTAGCATCATAAATAGTACTTACTAGTTTGACGTCATAATATCCAAACTTATTGAGAAGTTTCTCAATGTATTGTTCTTAGGATGGTAATATACTATTTCCTTCCTTATGATTTTAACGCCTAAAATCATATTGGTTTTATCCATATCTTTCATTTCAAATTTTGAACCTAGAAACAATTTAGTTTTAGAAACAATCTTATTGTATATACGAAATATTGACATATCATCCACATACAAGCATATTATCACACATTCACCATTTTTCAAATTTAGAGTACATACATCTATAAACATTATTAGGTGAAAAACCATCATAAAGTAACACATTGTCAAGTTTTTTATGCTATTGTTTTGTTTCTTGTTTCAACCCATATAAAGATTTTAAAAGTTTGCACACTTTATTCTCTTGACCAGGTACATCACACCTTTCACGTTGAGTCATATAAATTTCCTCCTCTAATTCACCATTTAGAAAAGTAGTTTTAAGATCCATTTAGTGTATTAGTAGCTTATGAATAACTGCTAGAGCTAACAATACTTGAATAGAGGAAATCCTAGTCACGAGGGCAAAGGTTTCAAGGAAATTTATGTTGGATTTATGAGTAAATCCCTTTGCTACTAATCTTGCCTTATATTTCTCTATGGATCCATCAGGATGATAGTTTTTCTTAAATATTCACTTGCAACCAATGGGTTTTGATCCTTTAGGCAAGTCTACTAAGGTCCAAGTATTATTTTCTTAATTGATTGAATTTTAGTCCTAATGGTTTGATCCCAATGTGTTGCGTCAAGAGCACTAGTAGTTTCTAAAAAACTTGTTGGATCATTTCCAACTAAATAAATATAAAAGTCATCTCCAAAGGAAGTTTCCTTCCTTTATCTTTTACTTCTCCATAAATCCTTACACATGGCATCACTATTACTATCTATAGGTTGTTCAGGTGTCTCATTAACCTTTAAAAGAAATATATGTTCAAATAACTCAACATTTTTTGTCTCCAATATAGAATTGTGATCAATTACATCACTTTTAAGAATAAGAAACCTATAGGCATCACTATGTTCAACATCCCTAACATACAATCAGATATTTTAGAGCCTATTTTACTTTTCTTAGGACTGGGTAACATTACCTTAGCTAGGCACCTCCGTACTCTTAGATATTTAAGAGTAGGTTGATAACCTCTTTATAACTCATAAGGAGTTTTACCGATTTTTATATGAGGTGTTCCTGCAGAGAACAAATAAGATGAGTCAAGCACAAGCGTCACCTTACCATGCAGTCCGTTATCTCCTCATTTGGTCTCTTCCCGGTTGGTACATGTTAGCTTGAACCCAGGAGGGGTTACCTGCAGAAGAGTCTCCGAAGCTCAAGTAAGTCAAAGCTCTCAGAAGGTCAAATCAGTGATTAATGAATGCGTACCTTTAATTACTGGGGTCCACGCGTATTTATAGAGCATTAATGATGTCTGATTACCTCATGGGCCGGGCCTTGACTTGGGCTATGAGTGGGCCTGGGCCCTAACCCAGGCCCTTAAGACCTATTGAACGCGGGGGCTTCTATTTTCACTAAGTTTATTGGAGTTATCGGCCTGGGCTTTAATCTTACCGGGTATGCTGGAGTAGCCGGCCTGGACCGGCTACCTACCTTGACGGCTTATATTGGTTATATGAGGTGCAGGTTATTCCTCTAGATGTATAGGTTAGAACCGATACAAGTTAGGCTCACTCGGCCTAGGTTGAATACTTGGCTACCTTGGTATATGCATTGTTTACTTATTTGGTCAAGTTTGGCTAGGTGTGATATATGAGGTATATCCTATTTCGTAAAAGACATACAATAAGTAGAGCTTCTCCCCAAAGGTTATCAAGTGCACTAGAACTAATAAGCATGAACTCATAATTTCTTGAAGACTTTTATTCTTTCTCTCAACTACTCCATTAGACTCGGGTGAATATGGTGGGGGCTACTTCATGGATAATACATTTTTTAACACAATAGTCATTAAACAACGCATACTCATCACATCTATCTGATCTAATCCTTTTAATTTTTTTATTCAATTAATTGTCTATTTTCACTTTATAAGTTAAAAAAAAGCATCAAAGGCTTCATCCTTATGTTTGATTAATTACACTTTAGTGTATCTAGAATAATCATCTATAAAGATTACAATATAATTTTTACACCTCTGGACATGGTTTGTTTTAAATCAGCTATATCAGTATGAATTAATCCTAACAATTCAAACTCACGTTCTACAAAATGGCAAATTTTCTTTGTTATTCTAAATTTCACACATATATCACATTCATAATCGTTGTAATTTCATAACATACGAGGAATTCACATGTCCTAATCTAGTATGCCATATATCACACAAACAATGTAAGAAGAAGAACTTGATTCATTGACAATTTCAAAAATATTCAATAGAAAGAAACCTTGATCACAATATCCCTTCCCAAAATAAAATATTATTTTTTGTCATAACAATCTTGTTAAATTCAAATGACACTTACCCAAACTTTTCCTAGTAATGCTATAGAGATTATCTCTAATAGAAGGCATATGTAGCACATCACTCAAGGCGAAAAAGTCTTCCCAAATATGAGTTTTATAAGAACCTTTCCTTTTCCTAGAGCAAGAGTTATGATACGATCCTATCCAGGAAAGAGTTCGATCGTTTCTGAATTTGAATCCTCAAGAGGCACAACAGAAATAAAAAGAAGAATGCAGAGTAAGACATATATGGAGGACGCCACAATCTGGCAGATTGATAAGTCAAATGAAGATTTGCCACAAAGATGTTAATCTTTGATAAGAACTAGAGGTCTAAGCCAAAAACAAAGAGAATCCTCTCTTTAATGAAATCAAATTCAATATATGACTAAGAGTGTCTACATTAGTTTTTGATACCTCTATATATAGGCACATAAATTTAAGAAAACCTGAGAACCCTATAAGAAGGCCCAAACCCAAAACATAAAAACATAAAATAATTTATAAAAGAAAACCCAAAGCCAAAAAACATAAAACATAATTAATTTCTAAAAGAAAACCCAAAGTCTAAAAACATAAACTAATTTTCCTAAAAACTACCCTTGAAATGTGTTTCAAGCCATGATCTTTATATTCTTTGAATTTCAGATTTCTTGTAGCATCAGGAGCCTTGAATAGATATGATCTTCCAATCTCTTGCTCATTGCCCTTGTCATAAGTCCTTTAAATTGTAAAGGTTCATCTTCAAGTTCTTCTTGTATGGAATCTTGGAATAGTCCTCTATCATTCCCTCATTCTCTAAGAGAATTTGTCCTCAAATTTGTAGCACTTGAAGTTTAGGAGATAGTCCTCTATCAAGTTGTCCTGGAATCACAAAGATAAACATGGTCTTTTTCATCCCCAACACTAGTGTAGCACCAAAGTCTACCACTCATTTACTCACATTGGTCATCAAATTTATTTATGAAACGACTACAACAATACTATATTCCCTTTCAGCTATATTTGCCTTAGGAGGGTTGGTATTTCTTGCTTTATGTCTACATTGAGGTGCATGGTGGATTAGCTTTCCATATACGAAGCAATTTCCCTCTTCATAAAGGTGGGGTTAGATCCATTAGGACAGGAATTTCGAAAATTGTTTTTCCTTTTATGATTAGGTTTCTTTTCATACCTTTTTGGAGTAGGTTTGTATTATACCATACTTGCTTTCGCTGATAATGCTTTGGCCTTTGCAGTAACACATTCATTCTTGTTGGTATCTTCAATGATGATGTGCGTTATAAACTCTAGAAGTGACATACGCTTGTGCCTATGTTTTAGTTGTTATTTGTAGTCAGTCCAAGACGAAAATAGTTTCTTGATCAGAAGTTCTAAATCGAACTCATCAAACAAAATTATGTTCATTTCTTTGATATTTTCAAGCAATTTGTGGTACTAATTTATTTGAATTGTGATGTCCTTATCTTCAATTATCTCATAGCGGTAGTAGTTCCCTATGATGAATCTATGTCGGACAACATCTTCAGCAATATCCCAAATAAACATCAAACAAGTCATTAAACAAAGCACTTAGTAAAGTAACTTGGCAATCCTTGTTCACATGAATCCAATATTTAACATGCTTTACAGGAGTAGTAAAGTCGGATTTTTGAAGATGCGAGAGCAGAAGCAACTACATACATGTATAAAAGGGTTCACATGTTTTTGCTAGCACCGAAAGTTCTATCCAGAGAAGACCTTAAATTTTGACACGTTTGAGAATGGTTTTGCAAAGACAGTTAGAGTTCTAGAAATAGTGTTTTATTTATCAGGATTTGGGTTTTGTTGATGTTGGCAAAAAGAAGAAGATGCACATCTTCCTCCAATAAGGAGTTTTGATGATGATGATGATTTATAAAGAAGTATGGAAGACTTGATGATGATGCATGGAAAAATGTTGAAGACTTAAAATAATGCTTTGATTCAATAGATGCATTGAAGACTTAAGGGTTTAGTTGTTTAGGTCTTGTAATATGTGTATGTTATTTAAAATAGTTAAATTAGTATGTCAAGAGTCAAAAGGCAAAACCCAAGTAGTAGAGTACCAAGAGAATAATCGATTATTCTTAGTGATAATCGATTATCTTAGTTAAAACTGATTTTTGAGAAAAGCCTCTGTGAAAATCGATTATCACTACTGATAATCGATTATCACCTGCTGATAATAGATTATCCTAGCTGATAATAGATTATCACAGTGAGAAAAAGTTTTTAGAAAATTTTATGTGATAATCGATTATATCTATGGCAGTTGTGACTTAACTTTTCATATTCTTAACCTAATTTCTAAATAGGCTTCTATAAATAGAGTGGTAGACTTTCATTATCAAATACAGAAGTTAGAGAAGTCTAAGTACTTGAGAACTCTCTGTGGGAAGGTTTTGAAAAACCTAGTGTGGATAAAGCGATAACTTTCATCAAGTGGGATCTTGAGTGATTGAGTGTTGTTGTTGTTGCTAGGAGAAGCCGATCAGCCTTTGTGTGATTCAAAGGAGGTGTTCATTCCTTGTGGATTTCAAGGGAGGTGTCTTCATCTCTTGTGTGATTCAAGAGAGGTGTTTTCTAAACCCTAATCTTTCTTATCATTGATTGTAAGTTTGGTTTATTTTAGTTATTGAGTTAATCTCATTTTTGAGAGATTAACAACTGGACGTATAGTCTTTTGATCCGAACCAATATAAATACTTTGTGCAATTTTCTCTTCTTTACTCTCTTTATTTTATTGTGCTCTCTTTATTTTATTGTGTTTATTAAAATAAAGAAGACAATTTTAATTAATCTTTGATATTAAAAGGGAAAATTTTAATAGCACAATTTTTATTAAGAACCTAATTCACCCTCCTCTTGGTTTTTGTCCAAACTCTAAACATTTCGCTGTGCGATACCAACAGTTGATGCTAGATATAAGTCCTTAAGATTGTTGTATTAGCTAACAAAAATCATGAACAAAGTAAACTTCCTGAGTTGTGTAAATTCACTGCCCCTAAGGATTTATACGCAGTGTATTGCGCAAATCCTCGAGGATACAACATGAACTTTCCAAATTTTTCAAGGATTTCAAAACTAGCAAGGAACTCTCAAAATAATAAACAAAAACCCATGATTTAATAAAAGATAGAAAAATGAAAGAGAGAAATGAGAGAACAAGAGAGAGGAGAAGAATGAAAGTGTGTTTTTAGAGGTGAGCATAAGCCTCTATTTATAGATGTTGGAGATGGATCAAATAACCATGACCAACTAAGAAAATCCACAATAGATTCAAGATGTCCACCATGATTTATGGAGAGCCAGCAAAGGAGGAGGAACCAACCTCTAAGTTGTTCTGGATGATGTCTCTTGTGACTTGCAGATGAAGCTCAAAACGGTCATGTACTTGGAAGTTGTTGTCGAATATGAAGGAAAGCATCTCGTACTGCACCTTATCTTTCTCTAAAATTTAAACTGTTTTTGCAATACTTAGCTTTTCCAACACTATTTTCATAAGATTAATAAATTTGTCAATGAAGTTTTCAATGTTTGTTCTGGTGGGTCATGAATGTTAGGTTGATGAAAAATAATACGTCTTCAAAAGTCCCTCATCGCTTAGGATAAGCTAGGAGTGGGTTTTAGTGACTATATAATGGACTCTAAGTCCACTATGTTCCTTGCTCCAGTTAAAGACACTTTAAGCTTATATTTATCTTTTTTAATTCTTATTTCTTATACTCTTGTAATAAAGTGTTGTGATGTTTGGGTTAAATTATTGCTTTAGAGAGTGTGTGTACTTGGGGTTAGAATGTATGGGAGAATAGTCTATGTGTTGTACAAATTTTCACATAGTGTTACTCTCTAGTTGTCTTTAGACAATGGTTGTGGTTTTTCTTCGGTTTTGGAGTTTCCACGTTATATTTGTGTGTATCCCTGTGTTTATCTTATTTTTCTATTAATAGGGTGATTCTCGAGGGTAAAGACGGTGCATTTTTTCCAACAATGAAGAATATGTCAATGTAATGTTGGAAGACCTTCCATCTCATTATGCAACAATTGTATTGGTCTTTTAAACCAAGAATTGCACACCTTCCATTTCTAAAATTGAAGTTATTACCTTTTATATTGAAACTCGTTTAGTTTGCTACGTTAAAAACACACAAGGCTTGATATCTCCCTTACTCCATTGTACTTATGGTTGTGGTAATGGTAATTGTGGTGGCTCTATTATTAGTGTTGGTTCTTGTCATGGTAACTTTGATAAAGGTTGTACTAGTGGTAGATTTGTATGTCATTTTAGGGTTGATTCATTCAACTAGCCTTATGAGTCTACCTCGTTTATTGATCCTAACACACAATAATTCATTCCTTACTAAATCTTACAAATCCTCTAACACTTTGGTTAATCCTAATTTTTAGTTTAGGAACACAGCTCAACCAAGTGCAATGTTAATAGATTCAAAATCTCAAGTTATTGGTAACGTACCTTGGATTCCATATTTGAGTGCTAGTTTCCATGTGACTATGGAACTACAAAAAATCAAGTAACTAAGTCATTTTTGTAGTTTAGGTAAAATTTCCACCAAAAGTAATGTAGGTTTAAGTATTTATTTTGTTTGTTCCTCTTCATTTGTATCATATATTTCTTATACATCACTTTTAAACTTAAAAATTTGTAGCACACTCCTTCCATTAGCATAAATGCACTTATCGTTAGTCAATTTGCCAAACAGAACTATGCTTTCGTTGAATTTCCTTCTAATAGGTGTCTTGTTAAATATCACATATTGAAATAAGTTCTTTTAGAGGAACTTACTTGTAACTTTTCAACCAAAATAAAGGCAAAAGAAGTAATTAAGTCTAAAATTTAATTAAAATATTGAATGGCTGCTAATTTTCATCAGTACTAAATAATTACATTTAATGAGCTAACAATTTTTTTTTACAATAAATTATAATTTTATTTAGGAAAAAGAGATTGGTTAGTTATCTCTTCTCTCTTTTTAATCAATTATGCTTTCTATCTTCTTTCTTTCTCTCTACTAACTTCTCATCTATCAATTGTACTCCTTGATTTTTTGCTTTTTTCTTGAACATTGTTTCACTAGTTCAATTTGACACAATGGTCGAAGGAAATTATTATCTATTGAAAAAGAGATGTTAAATAAAATTAATTACAACAATTTAATAAATAATCTTGCATTAAAAAAAGTTCAAAAAATAAATTTTAAATAAAATTATGATGATTTTGACATAAATCTTTTTAATTATAAATGAAAAAGCTTCATTCTTAAATTTGTTTTAAGTCTTCCAAACTTTAATAGATCGCCTTAATAGACCGCCTTTGCATGTCTTTGATTTTGTTTATTCTCGTTCAAAACTCATGATCATTAATATAAGGAGATATTCTCATATTAGTCCACACAATAGTTATAATATTATGTTTTTAATGTTGTTTTTTCAGATTTACTTGAATTTTTCCTATCAAATCTAAAATTGAAATACTACCTATTTTTCAAATCTTTAATTGTGGTTGAGTTGCAACTTAATACTAAACTAAAAAAATTCAGTGTGAATGGGATAGAGAATATCGTTCATTCACTAATTCTTTAACTACTCACTGTATTTCTCATAGACTTATATGTTCTCACACTCATCATTAAAATGGTGGGATTGAATGAAAACACAGACATATAGTTGATTTAGGTCTTACATTGTTGCATCATGCTTCCCTTCCTTTATAATTTTGGGATTTTGTTGTTACAACTACAATCTATCTCATTAATTGGGTGCTTACAACTTCTCTTGAATTTGTTATTCCTTATGCTACTATTTTCATAAGGATCCCGACTTTTCTTCATTAAAACTTTTGGTTATACTTCTTTCCCTTTATTGATACCTTATAATTTACATTGATTATCATTCTGAGAAATGTATGTTAGTGTACTCTTTCTCACACACAAGGGTTATAAGTACCTTTCCTCTATTAGCAAAATATACATGTCAAAAAGATGAACAAGTTGTTGCCAAACAACTTCGCATTTTTCACATTCTCATAGGCAAATTTGATGTGAAAAACTTTTCTTCCAACCTCGCTATGCTGGTGCTTCCAGAGCAGAAAATAAACCAAGAAATCATAAATTTAATAAACCATTCCTATTGCCAACAATGTGAAGTGTAGATTCACACATCATCCATAAGCCCAAGGAGAATATAGGTGCTAGCATTCATATCACTGGCATTGCTGAATGTTGTGGCCTCAGTGGTTAGTGCAGGGTCCTCTCACCATGAGTGAATTAAGCATGCATCATTAGTCATCTGATGTACATCAATACATGCACTCAATCAAGCCTTAGCAGCAGAGGGATTCCGACCAAACTGTATAATCATTGCCTTTCCTTTTAATACATATCCATTCACCCGATTCTGAAAAAACAGTAATATGAGATATAAACCATTACTAACACAAACAAGATAACTTGATGAAAAACTTTGTATTGGGACAGTTATTGAAATTCAACAATATTATTAGCATGTCAAACTCTACATACTACAGTAAAATGGACAAAAAAACTGCAAGAAACAAGAAAAACGAAACTGCAATACAGAAGGAAATAAAAATATGAAAACAAAATCGTCTTGATTAAAAAAATTAAAAAGAACACAACCAATCTCCTGTGAAAAACATTGTGAAAAACATACCAGAGCAAGATGAGCCAATTCAACAGAGGGGAATGTCAGGAATGCTTGACCCCTCATTCGTCCTTCCTGAAATTGAAAACTAGCTATCAATTTCAGTCTCAGATATGCTACTACAAGACTTTCATGGATATATAATGCAGGTTAGTTGAGTCAGCCTTCAATCATGTAATCTTGAACCGGCATGTTAATCAACTGGATCATATAAGCAACAGCAACTATTTCTTTTGGATCTCTTTTTGCATAGCCTCAACCGAAAAAAGTTGGTTACGGAATGTTAATATGCTACCTGCATTAGTTTGACTTGAAGACCAGACTTAGCAGCCTCAACACTTCCAAATAAGGACCCTGTAGCAATAAAGGTAAAATAAAGTAAACACCGGAGGTAACATCCACACAATATTACGAAAATTTCAAAATATTTCATTTTGTTATTTTTATTATATTGTGTTTCTTTTGTGGATTTTAAAACATTCAAATTGCATGTGATAAGTATAAAACAAGATCTGAATGCACTAAAAGTCTTGATAGCTTACCAAATATATAATAGAAATCATCAGCAACCACATCTTTTGCCAAATTCTTAACATACAACACAGGAGCAGGATTTCCAGCTGTATAATTCTGCACAGCACAATATCAGTTAAAAAAAAGTCCCATAAAGATGCACGTGTGCACCATAGAAGGTCTAATAGATTATATCTTGATCAACCTTTCAGAAGTCATAATATTGTAGTAGAAATAAGGAGAGAACCAGAGAAACATGCCGCAAGGGTCAGGATTAAATCAAGAAGAATATTCACATTCAGGGCGTGCAGATGGACAGGTTGCAGAAAGAGAATGAACCAGAGGAGAATTCAACAGGGAGGACAGTATAGAAGGTAGTGGTGGTTGAGAAAGGAGAACAAAAAAGTGAGGTTAGTTTTGGGGTGGAGGGAAGCAGGGTCCTCAAAGTTCCTACACTGTTGCTTTTTCTTTCTTTTTTTTTCACGAGTTACATGATCTCCGGAATGATCAGTTCTGGAGCTTATATGCATAAATATTACAGATCAGTTTCAGATGCCTAAAAATTGCATACTATTAAATCATACATAATTCTAATTTCCAGAATACTTGCTCTTATAAGGAAAGAGGAACTGTTGGACAACACGGGCATTTGGAGGATAGTAGGGTCAACTTCCCTTGGTCTAATCACTTCATCATCCAAAACTTAGTGTCAGCAGCCACTCAGGATGAAAAAATTATGATATACCATATGCTGTGATGAGACTTAAGATTATGTAAAAGGATAACTGGCAACGAATAAGTGCTCCTCACTTAGGATGAAACCAATATAGTTTATTGCACACAAAAACTTGCTAAAGGAGCTTCTAAAAGTTCAAGACTGGGAAACACGAGCTACTCCTAAATTTATTCGTGAAAACTGCAAGCTCACAAAATTGGTGTCCTTAACAGAGATAGGATAGTTTTCAAAGGTAAACAATATCTAAATCTTCGTTCACCTGCTCAACCAAGCAAGTGCAAAGTGATTTTAAATTCATTCACATGACCTTCGGTTTCAACATATTTTAGAACATGATTAGTTGAGAGAAAACTTTCTGTTTGTATTTCCTGTTTTCACATACAATTACAAAATTGTCACCTTTTTTCTAATTTTTTTTTTATGATTTTCTAATATTTGTGCAGGAAGTGGTGAGAACAGAGAAACAAAATGAAAGCAAGATGTTTTCTTCTTCTTTTTTTTTTATTTAGAGAAAAAAAAAACATAGCCCTAACACCTGCAAAATAATTTTACACTGTCATCCTAATCACAAGCTGCCATGTACGATAAGTTTGTTGACTTCAATAAGAATTACCTTAAAAGTAACACCAACGGTGGTTTGTGATTAGAATACATTGTTTTATGCTGTCACTGTATAGTCATTAAATTATTTTACAATTGATGGTGAAAACATGCAGTGGAAACAAATTATTCCAATCCAAACAAGCCGTACATTTAATGAGATATAACTACATCTAGCCTTCTATTAGACCAACTCAAGCCTGTGAAAATTTTGGTAGATAATATCACTTGTTAAAACTAAAAAAAAATACAACTTTCTGTTCAAGAAAAGACATCGGGAACTTGTGATAAAAATTACATCCACCAACAAAACAAATTCCTTGACAAGTATACTGTGTTTTGTTTCAAGATCTTTGAAGCAAATTGTTCTTATTTATATCCAACAATTAGTCTTCAGTCACATAATACAGTAACAAAGAAATTGTTCTTAAATCAACCATCCGAGACAAAAGTGGGAAATAACTTTGACTGCATGGTGAATGTATGATTTCCAAAGTGGTGAAAAGCTTGCTTCTTAATGTTGCACATGTAGTACTAGAATGGAACTGTAAACGCAGATATTTTTATCAGTACCTTAAACATTGGAAGGGATAAGATTTCCTCAGGAGGCAACTTTCCTTTATCTAATTCATCTGGAGTCAAAAATTTGCTAGGATCTGGAACATCTTTTTCTGGCTCTGGCAACTCTTGTGTTGTCTCATCATCTCTATGTTTATTTAGTGTTGCTTTGGGGACAATGTTTATCTGTAAATCATAATGAAAAACTAAAATAAAATGACAAAATCTTTGTTAATAATTCTCCAAAAATCAATCTCTAAGAAAGAAATACCTTTAACACATGGTTCTTTTTTATCACAGGGATTTCTTTTGGAACCAAGGTGGCTGGTTTTACTCCAACAGACTCATGAGCCACACCTTTATCAATAGCTGGGCCAACAATGGCCTCACACCTGGCACGCTTTTGTCCAGACCTTTTTGTGCTTGCGTCACCCTCCTATAAGCTTGTTATTAGTTTAAAAATAAATTGACTAAAGAGATAGGAAAAAGATATCTCCTAACGGCTTTATATTTTATTGTTTGATTGTCAATTAAAATCATTTATGTTTCAAAAAGAACATTTTCAAACTTAACGCCAACAGGAAACTACAGCATAAGCACATTGCAAAGTGGTTAAAAAGGAAATTTCTATAAAACTTTACCTTAAAAAAATACATTAGACTTGAGGCGGGATGAAAACAAAAAGGGAACATAAATATTGAGGGAACCTATATATGCAATTATAAAGGTGATTCGCAATACTGAAAGCAGTGAAGGTGTTACCTCATCGGAAGATTCCATCTCTGATTCACCACTGGACAGATCTGCAGACTGAGGATTTATAGTTACAGTAGGAGGAAGTGGTGCTGGTACCTCTGGAGGTAATGGAGGTGTGGGCAGTGCCATACGAAATGGAGCAGGGATGTTCATTTTGTTCATCAAGTGCAGAACCTGCATTAGAGTGGTACAATCAATATGATTACTATTTGTCATCAGTTCGGTACAAAACAAGCTGTCAGAAAAGGTTACAGGTGATAGAAAAAGAAACCAATCAATCTTAATGCTGGAACAACCTGAGTGTAAAAGCGAGGAACAGCAATTAGAGCATTCACAATATTCGTTAATATATTTCCATCAGGTGGAGGGTAAGCATACCTGGGAAACAAGTTGAGTTAGACTGTATACAAACTTATCATCATACAAAATACCATACCAACCCCATCCTTGATTAATATTATGATATATAACAGTGTGAGTAAACATTTAACAATCCTAAATGTATTTCTTTCTTTATTTATTTAGCAGCATAGCATTAAAAACTAACTTTATTTAGTGAGAGTTGCTCATAAAATAACATTTGATAAAGCTACTCATGGTTATTTTTTTAAGTTTTCACTCCAAATGGTCAATTCCAAAAGCTATGAAAATGGAAAGGCAAGATAATCACAGAATTTAAATATTTGATACCATAAACAAAAGAAAAGAATAATTATACACATTGGAAAGTACTGCCAGTTTACAATGACATTTTGCTTTTCCTTGTAAGTTATTGTTGAATCACATGCAATAAAAAAAATACTCAAACACAACAATGCTAAGGTAGAGCAGACAAATTCAGAGGAAAAGGGAGAACATATAAGTATGAACTGCTTATTCTTAAAAATGTTCTATATTCAAGAAATTTATGCTTGTAAGAAAAACGTTGTCAAGTAAAATGGGTTACAATAAGATTACCCCAATAATTCTTTCAAAATGATTCTCACAATAACCATAGTTTTTTATCATCTTTTTCTCGTGAATCAATTCATTTCATTTTGTTTAATTATTAATCATATTTGTGCGCAATTTGGCACCTGGCATCCCCTTTTGCAATAAAGCAACAAATACTAACAAGAACTTCAAATAAGAAGAAGCATACTCAAGATGGGGAGGAAAAGGATAATTGACACCAAGTCTATCAGCAATTGGCTCGGGAATAGGGAGGCCTCTTGATTTTGTATCTCCGTCAACAGGTTTGCCTACATTTGCATTCTTCAGCATTGATGTTTTAGAGTCCTTACCAAGCTGATCACCACTACTATTTTCACCATTACCAGTTAGCTTACTCGCTCTCTCTGCTGACAAGACCTTACCAAGAAATCTCAACCTGATCAACCCAAAGTAAACAAAGATACAATCATTTAAAACAAATATTAAGTTTTCTTTAAAGTGTTTCAAAATTAGGAACCAATTCAAAAAGATATCAAAAAACATTTCTATGATGTAAAACCAAACAAGAAAACTATATGTCAAGGTTGTCTCTTCAAATATGAAAAAAAATGCGAATGATTCAATTAGTACTACCCATGTAGTTGACGTTGTGCTTGAGATGCCACCATCTCATTTTTGAAATCCGCAAAAGCACAATTTTTCAACCTGCATATATCAAATTAAGATTAAAGCGTGATTTGGCAATGTTGATAAGCAAAAATAAATTGGATAAAAAATAATAAAGAGGTCAAATATCATTCAAATATATCATTAAATAAAGAACATTTATGGATGACTTGGAAGCACAACCAAGGACAAAAACGAGATTCAAGTAGCATAGTAAGTTTATTGTACGAATATAGTTTAAGATAAGCTGACAACTATCTTATTTATTGAAAATGTAAGAATCATTACAAGATAAAACCTTATAATCAAAGAGCAAAGCCTCTTCAGAGAAGAAATGGTCCTTCTAATCAAAGACAAATTATACACTCTTGACTCCCAAATTGAAAGTACAAACTTTGCGGGACATTCTTGCTATCCTCCCTATGTATATCTACAAAAACGCTTAGAACTTTTCTTAGAAAGGTTACATAACAAAGTTGAAGTGCAATACGTATAGCATCGATATTAGGATGTCCTAATCTAAGATGCCAAATATAAGCACTGCTAGTAGTACAAATATTGGACCCTAGCATTACTACTTATTAGAACAAACAGAAACATGTCTGGGCGTAAAAGGGAAACTTTAAAACTGAAACAGGCCATCAGAATCAACACATCCATGAAGAAGAATGTCATTGGATTCCTGAGATTTGGCAAACCAATTGTGAGAAAAGAAATCAAAATAAATATTATTATCTTGTGCAAACTTGCTTACACTAAACAGATTCTTGGTAATTGAAGAAACATGCAAAAGATTGTTAAGAGCTAAATGTAAATTTATACTTTCCCTCAAGTTAAGTATAAGTAAATGGAAACATATGAACAAGGGGAATCCCTTTAACATTGTAAGCAAATTACAAAGTTCACATGGTAGCACAATACTCATAACAAGAGTTAACCATGGTCATATTCAAACACTCAAGATCATCAAATTGCAACAAAAAGAAAAAACAGTGGGAAATTCAAAACCTTTGGGAGTCAGATACCTGGCAGTAGAGCAAGGGCGCACCGAGAAAGCACCGAAATTTGCGAAGATTCTAGAAAGGGTGTCATGAGGAATGGCTTCTGGTAGGTGCTTAATCAAAAGGGTCACCGATTCTGCTGATTCCGCGTCCAAAGGCTTTGATTCTGTGCCCTCTAACACAAATTGATGCACACGGCCATGAGGGGAAGAATCGTAAGCCATGAAATGCAGTGTGCTACTTCCTCTTCTATTTCAGAACTGAATTCAAATTTTAGATAATTTCATCATTTAATTTAAAAAAAAAAAAAGGACTGGGGTGAGTTGGTGGCCCTTGAATTGTGTAAGATTCAAATGACTAAAACTAATTTTTACAAGGTAAAAAACCTAATTTATTTTTTCACTCAAAGAACCTAAAAGACAAAGATACAAAAAAAGAACATATTTTAGCTAAATAAATATAAATATTGTGAATAATACAATTAAGGGTGACAAAGCGGACAGGGTTGGCCTGTCCTGCACAAAATATGCGAGCTGGAATCAGTGGCCCGCCCCACATTTCTTTTGGCCTGCAGGCCCATGGGCTGGCCTGCATAATTGAGGGCATCTTAACTTTAAAAAAAAAACAATTCATGGACATCTTAAACTAGTCGTAGAGCATAAAAACAGTGCAATCAAACGAATCCTGGAGCATCATAAGAGTGCAATAAATCAAGTCCTGGACAAGTGCAACAGACAACATCAAAACACTACATAAAATCAAGTCGTGGAGCATCAAAACAAGTGCAATAAACAATTGACAGTGTTCTGATTGATCTATTTTCTTCCCCTTCAATTTTCCTCTCAACTCTAACATCATTTGACCAATATCTTCACTTTTGGTTTTATCACATTTCATTGACGATTCAAATGAGAAGTTCCATATTTTCTTCCACCACACACAAATTTTGTTGCAACCATTACACCTTGCCCTTTCTTTCCCATCCTTATCCACCCCAATCTTAGTAACATACCTCCAACAATCAGTTGTGCTAGCCTTATTTATCCTTTTATTAGTCTCAACTGAGACTAGTGGACTGGACCCCAAGTCCAGTACCAGATTGAGAAGAAACAGATGAGCCATGAGAGTTAAACTGCATACATTACATTTTTCTGATGTATAAGAAATTATGTCATACAAGGAGTTATAGGTTATATATTATCATTTAACAGAAAAATAAGTTTTAATCAGATTAAGTTATTCATAAAGAAAAGTACATATGGAAGGAAAATTGAAAATGAAAACATAAAGCTTCAAGAAAAACGCCACTAACAACATTTTAAAATGTAAATTAACAGTATGCAATATTTACTTACTGATACTTATACCACATATTAAGAAAACAGAAAATAAAACTTTGTATTGAGTATCTGAGTTTTTACAAGTGATGAGCTTCTGTTTACAGCAAATACATATAGACTACAGAGGCTCATTTAAATGATGAAATCATTTATAACAGCTGACTAACAAGCATCCAGTCACAGCTGTAGCTGTAACAAACAACCTGTCAGTGACAACTGACAAACAGAAAACAACAGATCAGACAATATAACTAATCAGACTACAACTGATCAAACAAGTAATTCACTCACTGCACAATCCTCCTCATGGGCATTATATGCGATTGGTTACTATTTGCAACTCAGTCACACATCAGTCTGAAAATTTTCAATTCTACTTGATACTACAAGATGAAATATCTGGTGATTTTGGATGATCCGTGCATTCATATTCTACTCGGAGTAAAAAACATTCATTCCTTTAATTTCTACGGTTACAGAAGGCTTTACTTTTCCTTTACATAAACCAGGTTCATATTTAAGTAATTTAAGTAATACACTCACAACCAGACTAATTATCAGGCAGTAAACTATGACCAACAAAAAGAAACATGAATTTTCTTCCCTTTCCCCGTACAACTTTCTCCATCACTTTGTA
>Ga0214544_1001575_pt1 | contig 47710 bp, 30 predicted proteins | sample CNSS3metaG_FD_160074 | JGI IMG/M metagenome (GOLD analysis project Ga0214544, IMG submission 160074) | Root nodule microbial communities from cowpea collected in UCLA plant growth center, Los Angeles, California, USA - CNSS3 | ecosystem: Host-associated > Plants > Roots > Nodule | place: USA...
AAATTATAAAATTATAAAATTATAAAATTATAAAATTATAAAATTATAAAATTATAAAATTATAAAATTATAAAATTATAAAATTATAAAATTATAAAATTATAAAATTATAAAATTATAAAATTATTTTTTATAAATGTTATATATTTATTTTTAAAATTGACATTATTATTAATTATTTTTTAAATGCAATTAGAAATTATTAGATTTAATTATAAATTAAATATAATTCGTAGATTCATTTATTAAATGAAATATAATTATTTAAAATATAATTATTAAATATTTTTAAAATATATATTAACATTTATATAATTGGAATTTAAATCTAAAATATTTAATATTTTATTGCATTTTAGATATTAAAATCTAAAATGTTTTTTATTTAGATGTAAATTGTATAAATATTAGTATACTTTTCTAAAATATTTTTAATATTTGTAGTATTTTTAAATATCAATTTCAAAAGCATTAGTGTTTTAGAATATAAATATTAGAGGAAAATATTTAATAATTTTATTCTAATAATATTTTGAATAATTGTATTTTATTTAAAAATTAAATCTAAGAATTATATTCAATTTCTAATTAAATTTAATAATTTATAATTTAATATTCAAAAATAATTAATAAAAATGTCAATTTTAGAAAAAATATTGTTATAATATTTATAAAAGATATTAAATTTTGTGTTAATTTAAAAAAAGAGACAAAATTGATTCATTTTAACCAAAATTGATACTAAAATGAACAAAAATAACCAATATAGAGACTAAATTAAACAAAAACGTTACCAATATATGGATTAAATTGAACAAAAGAAATAACACAACCACAAACTGACAGATGACACTCACATTGCCGCATGACACAATTATGACTTACACGTTGATAATTTTTTAAAAATTTAAAAAAAATATAAAAAAATTTAGAAAATCAGGAGCCGACACGTGACACACACCGTTCAAAAACGTTAACTATTTGAATACCGTTAGTAGAAATGACCAAATTGATTAAAATTTGATGAAAATGAGGACTTATTTGAATACATCAGATAAATGAAGACCAAAGTGATCAAACACAACAAAATTAGGGACCAAATGTGTATTTAAGCATAATATTATTAATTCAATAGTAATATATACATTTTAATTTTTACACTTACATACATACATATATATTAAATGTTGTAGTTATTACTTTTGAACTAATATTAAATTCTGTTACGATTTTATAGTATTTAATAATTTATTTAACACCGTATATTTAATGTCAATACTATAAGTATTATAAGAATGGTATGCTATATGACTTGCGGATAAAAAGAAACATGAAAATACAGAAAAGAAGTTGCATAGATATATGTTGAAGATGGAACAGAGAAAGGTTTGAGTCTTGTAGTGTTTATTGTGAAATTAATGTGGTGGCAAGCCTCCTCACATATGCAATGGCTATGACTCCATAATTAAGCCTTGTGAGCAAGTAAAACAATAACAAATCGATAAATTTAACGTAACTTCGTTTAACAAAATTTATGAGCATCATGGATTGTAGCAATACCTCGTGACGTGATATTTAACCAAAATCCACACTAAAAGATATGAAGCATTTTGATGAAGTCATGGAATGCCCAAAGTCTATATCAGTCAACACTTAACTTTCTCATAGAGATTCCACATGCAATGCACACCACACACGTATTCTGTATCTTTCCACAAATATGGATCCCCTTCAAACAATCCTATATCATAATTTTTCTGGAAAAACCGCGTCTTTGAACTTCCATTTTTTCACTGAAATGGTTGAGAAGAATTTTGAAAGAATGTTTCTATTGAGAAGAGTTATGGCCTTGTATCATCTGTGATTGTCCGGGTATCTTTTGCAATGAAGCTGGAAGTGTTACTTACATTTACAGTGGGTCCATGAAGATTCCTTCATCAAAAGAATTGCTTTGGATTGTGAACTTAAATATCACTGCCTTCCCCAATTTAGTGAATTTGGATCTAAGTGGAATGGGTCTTAGAGGAAGCATCCCCACAGAAATAGGCTCACTTACAAACCTTACCTCTCTTGTCCTGTCCAACAATCGTCTCCAAGGTAAGTTGTTGCAATTCTCTTCATCGCATTATCCCTTACAAATTCTATCAGCTTCAATCCCATCTACAGTCAATCATTTAAAGAATTTAGGGTTAAATATATTTTTGATCCCTCAAGTTTTAGTGAATGAATTTTGAAATTAGTTATTCTTCGAAACTTTATACCAATCTAGTCCTTTATCTTTAAAAATACATGAATTTAGTCATTCTTACCAAATTTTGTTAAGATTATTTGACATTTTAAACGCATTTTTTGATAATAGTTTAATTAAAATTGAAGCAAAGATGTGTCAATCAATTCAAACAATTCAAATACTATTATGAAATGCCCTTGAAACCATCCGATAAACTTAACAAAATTTGGTTAAAAAACTAAATTCATGCATTTTTAAAAATGAAGGACTAAATTGGCATTTTTAAAAATGAAAGACTAAATTAGTCAAAAATTTTGAAAAGGAACTAATTCCAAATTTCACTAACTTGAAGAACAAAAAACATTTAACCCAAGAATTTAAACACTCTCTATCTCGAATCAAACAGTCACCGGGAGAATACAATTATCTCTTTCTTGCTCTCATCTATCTGCAGGTTCAATCCCTCCTACTTTAGGTCGATTGGAGAAATTGGTACATCTCTATCTTCATTCTAATCAAATAGAAGGCCACATACCCGAAGAATTAGGAAATTTGTCCAGATTGGAACTTTTGCAACTATCTCATAATAAGATTTCGGGTTTATTACCTCCAAAACTTTTGGAAATGGACCAAATGTTTTCTTTAAATCTCTCGTCAAATCAATTATGCGGTTCAATCCCATTAAAAACCATGAGATGTCCCTTTGCTTCAATAGTTGATTTGAGCCATAACTTGTTTAATGGAAACATAACCTCTCAAATTGGTTGTGTACATGACCTTGATCTTAGTCACAATTTTCTTGATGGTGAGATTCCATTTCTTTTTACATGGAGCTCCGAACTTAGTCGATTGGATCTCAGTTATAATAATCTCTCAGGTAAAGTACATAAGGAACTTGCTAGTCTATCATACATAAACCTTTCATACAATTCCTTTGATTTCTCACAAAATCTTGACTCAGTATCAGAGGTACCAAACTACTGTTTTTTTCATGAAGATTCATTAATCAATGATCACCGCATGCCCAATTTCACATACTGCCACTTGCTCAACCAAACAAATCCTCAAACTAGGAAAAGTAAGCCTGTAATCATGTTAATTGTCCTTCCTATCATTTTCTTCAATCTTTTACTACTCCTTTCAATATTATATTTCTCAAGATGTAAGCCTAAGAAAAAGTGTGAAGGAATAGCAACAAAGAATGGAGACTTGTTTTCTATATGGAACTATGATGGTAAAATTGCATTTGAGGATATCATTGAAGCAACCCAAGACTTTGACCTCAAGTACTGTATTGGGACAGGCGCATATGGCAGTGTTTATAGAGCACAACTACCCAGTGGAAATATTGTTGCATTAAAAAAGCTCCACCGTGTGGAATCTCAAAACCCATCATTTGACAAAAGTTTTAGGAATGAGGTGAAGATGTTAACAGAAATCCGTCATAAAAATATCGTAAAGCTTCATGGCTTTTGCCTCCACAACCGGTGCATGTTTCTGGTATATCAATACATGGAAAGAGGTAGTCTATTTTATATTTTGAATAATGAGGTGGAAGCTAAGGAGCTGAATTGGAGTAAGAGGGTAAATGTCATTAAAGGGATGGCACAAGCTTTATCCTACATGCATCATGATTGTACCACACCAATTGTTCATCGAGATGTAACAAGTAGTAATGTTCTATTAAACTCACAATTAGAGGCTTGTGTCTCAGACTTTGGCACAGCTAGAGTCCTTGATCCTGATTCTTCAAATCAAACCTTGGTAGTTGGCACCTATGGCTACATTGCTCCAGGTTAATATTACTAGAACTACAATATTTTTATCAATCTCTAAAATTGATGTAATAATATATTTTTATAAGTTAACTTTTTTTTTTTACTTTTCTTATCCATAACAGAGCTTGCTTATACATTGAGTGTGACAGAAAAGTCTGATGTTTATAGTTTTGGAGTGGTGGCTATGGAAACGTTAATGGGAAAACATCCAAGAGAGTTAATCTCATCTTTATCCAACCCAACTACTCAAAATATGTTGGTGAGCGATCTTTTGGATTCACGTCTTCCTCTCCCTCTTCAAAAAGATGCTCCAGATATAGATCTTGTGGTAAATATAGCACTATCATGTTTATGCTCTAAGCCAAACTTGAGGCCATCAATGCAACAAGTTGCTGAGAAACTCTCTAGTTTCAAATTACAATTGCCCTTCCATGAAGTTTCTATCCATCAAGTGATCGGTCAAGACATATTTTAACTTTCATCTATGTCTCAAGAATGACATCTAGTGTGACAAAAAGTTAAGGGAATTAACAATGCTTTGCATATTTAAACTAGTAAGAAATTAATGATGTTTGCTACGTTTTTTTTATCAATAACGAATCGTAGAACATAAATGGCATTCATCATAAGTTGGTAGCATACTTTTTAAATATTAAAAATTAATGATGATTATGGTTTAATGTTATGATTATGTGTGGTCTTTAATCTTTAGTTTCGGGTAGCAATTATGATTAATTGAATTTTGATTTAGATTGCAAATAAAGTTATTTGTTAAATTTCAATTTTTATTACTTTAAATGAATATTATAATTTATTAGTTTAATTATGTTTTGAGTAGATAAATTTGGAAACTTTCACTAGAGTCCCTATTAAACTTTTGTATTTTTGTTGTTTATCTGAGTTCTCAAAATTTTAAAATTTTTTAATTAAGTCCATGTATTTAGATGATTTCGTTAATTATATGACATGACAGTCCTTTCTAGAAAAGAACAAAGGATGCCTAGTGAAGACTTGTTCATCAAGCAACAATAGGATAAAAAATGGGAAGAAGAAAGGATAATAAAAAAGGAGGCACAAGCTTGAAAATATATGCTCATAAATTAGCTTTTTTACCCATTTATAACAAACCTACGGTGATCAAAGTCATGCCTATAGTCTTATTGTTTGTCTACGCAATACTCCTTTGTTTTTCTTTGATCATTGCATCTTTAATTTAATTGTTTGATGATTTGTGCAGGTGGGTATTTGACCATGAAGGTAGACCTCCAAATTTTTTGATAATAAGATATTGGCCTCTTCTAGGATCCAAATCTCATTTTAGTAAAATTTCTATGTTTATGTTTGTGTATAGGATCTTCTACAATTTGGGTTGAATTCTCTTCAAACATGGAAGAATGATAAGGAATCATCAAGTAATACGAATTTGAGAACAATTTCTCTTTAAGAAGGAAAGTATAATAGAAGATTATCTCTTGAACTTCGAGTTGTACAAATTTGAGAACAAATTATCTTCAAGAAGGAGAGTATGATATAAGACTATCTTTTGAACATATATAAGAAGAACTTGACAAAAAAATATTTATAATTCAAAGAATCTATGACAAGGTCAAAGATACAAACACATCTCCTTAAAGCTTATAATGTTCCATGAAGGAGAAAACTTAAAGAACATGAAAATCATGAACACAATTGAAGAATAGTTATTAGGAAAATTAGTTTATGTTTCTATGTTTTTAGGTTTTGAGCTTTCTTCTAGAAATTAGTTTATGTTTTTATGTTTTTGGACCTTGTTGGGCTTTTTTTTAGAAATTAGTTTATGATTTTGGGTTTGGGCTTTCTATTAGGTTTTATAGGTTTTCATAAAATTATGTGTTTATATATAGAGGTACAAAAAATTGATATAAACACTTTTAGTCATATATTAAATTTTATTTCATTAAAGAGAAATTCTCTTTGTTTTTTGCTTAAGCCTCACGTTCTTATCAAAGTTGATATCTTTGTGACAAATTTTTCTTGACTTATCAATCTTATTGATTGTGGCATCTCTATTATCGATTTTTTATCAAAGATTAAAAAACCTTTGTGGTAAATCTTTACTTAACTTATCAATCGCTAGATTATAATGTCTCTCATCCATTATGTGTTCTCTTATTTATTTTTGTTGTGTATCTTAAAAATTCAAATTCAAAAATCATCTTACTCTTTCTTAATTAGGATCGTATCATAAAATAAATATTTTAAAGTTTGAACAAACTGAAATGTAACATTAGAAAAAAAGAGAGGAGGATTACGTCACTTTGTATTTCAAGAACTAGATTAAAACAAGAGGAAAAAGTATATAATATTACGCATACATAGTTTTAAAGATATCAACCTAAGTAAAAAATATTTACTTCTATTAGACATTCATACTAATAGACAAATCAAATTAGTCTAAAACTATTACAATAGACATATTTACAAAACTATCAAATGATCCTTCCAATAGATGACATCTACAACCACCAAATACAATATCATAGAACCAGTTTTAATACATTAAGATCTACAAGCAAGCATGATTGTTTTAGAGAATGGACTTCCTGAACACATGCAGGATTCACCTTGTTATCAATCTTTTTCACTTCAATCATCTTGTCATTTTGAAGTGATATCTAACATCAATGTTATGTCCTACCATATTGCACATGATTTGACTCAAAATTTTGCATTCAAAATATTGCACAAGGTAACTAAAAAACATTTAGGTCAACCTAAATTTTTATTCTAGACTACCCTATACAGAACACAAATGTCTATTTTCAGATTCTCCAAATCACATATATACTACAAATCCTGAAAATAATTCAGAAAATGAATTTAAATTACGTTTCCAGAAGACATAATCCGATATAACTTAATTGTATAATGAATTTGTTAAAAAAATTATAAAAATATATGAAGACGCAGCAAGATAATGGGAGAGAGGATGCAACATAAATTGAAACCAAAGAAATAAATAATCCATATACATGCAGTGTAATAATTTTTTTTGGAATCTTCTTAGAATATACATTTATTTTTGTCATACTGCAGTATACTTCGATATAATTTTATCCAATAATTTATTTTCTTGTTTTTCATGTCTATGATTTTGCCAAATTTTATTATTTTTCTTTTTTACTTAAGATTCTTTTGATAAAAGAATGCAATATATTAATAAAAATAAAATACCACATCCAAAGAAAATTCCTGTCTTTTTTCTCATGATTTGAAGGACAGGGCATCAGTCTACAAAGAACATCCCACACGAGGTTGTTGTCATTACATCCCACGTAATTATAATTTGATTTCTCTTTTTTAATCTAATTTTTATAATTTCAGAAATGAAAAATAAAACTAAACCACAAAATTAACTAAAATATTACAGTTTAGAAAAAGAAAAAACTAAAATATTCCAGGACCACATTCAAACCCTCACGTAGTTTCCATGGGAAACAAGATTAGCAGTTTCGAATACAAGCACACGCACACACCCAGCAGAGAGAGGGAATCTTGAAAATGTCATGGTGAATGGTAAAAGCTGTACTAATAATGAATTTTACAAAACTTGTCTATTGACAGCATAACATTTGGGATTTATGAACAAGGAACAAATAATTTAACGGACAAAACAGCTCTATGAATAACTCAATGGAATCGTACTTTCAAGTGAGTTTACGCCATATCCCTCCCTTGACTGCCGTTAAGCACTTCACTCGTCGGAAAACGAAACCAACCTTTGGAGGTCTTCCGTCAACAAGTGAATTTTCATATATCTCTTTGCACTCTTGGATGACCTTTTCAACAAAAATGACATTTGTCAATTACAAAATCAATCATTTCACCAGCCTTCATGAAATAGTTTTACTTGGATGAATCTTCAATTAATATGTTATGGCCTCCTCTTAGAAGTTGGGACTAACTGATTCCCTCCCATAAAGATTCCCACATAAATAGATTCACCAGAATTTAAAGTACAAGCCACTTTCAATTGTTAATTTATAGGTTGGGGAATATCTTCAATGAAGAAATTCATGCATTAAAATCAGAACACTAACGAATTCCAGCAGTCAACTTGATTACAAAAGAATAAACCAAACCAAAATATGTGCTTATCTTGATGATATTTCTTGAGTTTAAAGTAAAATTTACCTCTTTGGCATCTTTCCGAGGAATGCCTTCTCGTAGATTAACAAGTTTCTCAACAACTTCAGGCTGCAATAGTAAAAAAATATGTTTATCCACACGATAGAAATCTTCATTAGTTTTGAAATTCGAAGCATATAGAACTAGTAGAAGTAAATTTTCTAAGCAAAAAGATAAATTATGTAATAACTTGAAACCCATCCCAAAGAATATTTCGGACTGCTTAAAGAACTCGTACTTTCGTTTGAAAAATGCAAATATTGAAATTAGATTAGACAACATGATTTTACCGGGCAGTCAGGTTGATGTTCAAGTATATTTGTATAGATGAGTGTGAAGGTATCCAGGCTCTCTGCTGAAGCAAGTTCCCTCAAGTCACTAAGTACACTCACTCTATTTTCAACTTTCTAATCCAACATGAAGAAATTAGAGTAAGAAACTTGAGCTGGAAGTCAAGATTAGAAGAAATGGAACTGGCATAATATCCACGTTAGAGAGCAACAGTAAGAAAAGTTATACAAGGAACTTACAGAAACACTGATATGTTCCCTAAAGAAATCCATGATAACCTCCTCATCTAGTCTCATCCGTTCTATAGTTTCTTCCTTAATATAATTTTTCTGGAATTAAAATATCAGTGAGATAATCAAGTCAAATAAATACAAAGCTCTTGTTAAAAGAAAATCTGCACAATTTTAGTTCATAAATAAAAAACAGCAACTGATTTTATTGACAACAGAACCTGTGTTAAGAGATGATCAACATAAACAATCACTGTTTCTTCCAGGCATGCTTCAACAAATCTCCTAAAAGATCGTTCTTCAATATACCTTAAATATATGAGTAGTTGAAAGTTAGTTTTCCTCACAAATAATATATTTAACAATAAAAATTCAAATAAATGCAATAGAAGTCATTCGCACTTACAGAAACAAAATTCAGATCTTATACAACGGAAATTTTATAGCTAATCTGCTATGAATAATTTAAGAATATTGGAATAAGATATGACAATAAAAAAAGGTAAACAATAATATACTGAGAGAAGAATAAAAACAAGTATTGCCACCAAAAATAATCCCGAAAAAGGAAACTAAATTCCATCAGATAGGAGAATTTAGTGTAAGACTTGTCTTTGGCTGTTTAGTTCAGAAGTCTTTGTTTTGGTATAAGACATGGCTACAAACATACAAATTCACATGTATTATGTACTATGAAATAGAATATATTTAAATGTGAATTTTATTTTCATTTTTATTGTGTTAACAAACACACTAAAGTGCATGCAGCACCGATGTCTAAAGCAAGAAGGCCTTTTACTGTAAGTGAGAATGGAAGAGCTTGACAGCAACTATATTTGGATAATCAAGATTAAACTTACTTAAAGATTAAATGAGCACTTAAAAACTGCACATCACTTTGTTCTAATCTCAGTCATCCATATAAATAAAATCGTACACTTTGTGCTTGCTTCTATTACTCTGAAAATAAATATACTCTCACTTGTTGTGAGCACAAGAGTGGTGGTGGGGAATTTCCATCTCATGCTATGATATAATATTTTTGCATCTATCTGCCATGTACAATACAGGATCAACGAGTTTGACAACCCTGCTAAACCTTAGAAGTTTAGCAGTCTATAAAAAGCGGATGTGGATCCCTGCTGAACAGGTAACAGTTTCTACAGAGATACACGAGAAAGTGCCACAGCACATACGGAAAATTAAACAAGTAAAATTACATAGACAAGAAAATATACTCACATTTTAACATCGCCAAAATAATCACCAAATGTTGCGACCAAGTACTCAGTAACCTGCCCCTCACTCCATTCTGATAAATGCAAAGAAATGAAAACTCAAGTTTTGCACCAAACAAGGTGCTAAAGCATTCAACTAATGATGTACAAAAGGAAACATAGTAAATTTTACAATGAGGATAATGTACAGGATAATGATTGATAATAGTACAACATTAATCAAAATATGCAACTACTTAGCAGCAACTATCAAGTACAAGAAGTGTAAACTGGTATTATCACAGGCTTTAAAACACTTGACAATAATTTGCAACCTATTATATCTTGAAGTTAAAGACAGTGTGCATTTCCTATTTAATTATATGAATGTATTGCAGGAAAGTACAGTTCCAAAAATAGGAATACTGCTAAAAGAAAAAAATCCCATGTAAAAGTTATAAGCATAAACCAGAAAGACCCACTAGTTAATTGTAAAAACTTATTTTACCTTTCTGGTATAGCTTCACCAGTAACTCCTGGACACCAGGATCTTCAAATATCACACTAACAGTTTGATGCACAGCTTCCTATCACCAAGAAGAAATTCAATGTATGAGAAGTCAAATTTCTTCCAAGTATAATATATTCATAAAAATTGTAATTGCAGTGAACTTGTCTGATTTTAATATGAAAGTATGTTGTGTAAACTATCAGAAAAATGAAAACTGATATGTAAAATTTAGAAATAAAACATCTGATTTTCCACTTTAAGTCATGGCTTCAAATCCTAAAGGTTTTATAGATTTACTCTCCTGAAACCCCACTAATTAAAGACTCGTGCACTGAGTTGCCACCTTTTATTACGAAGCTTTGTCACATCCATTTTCCTTTATGTTAGTTGGTTTTTCCTCTTTTGCTCTTATGTTTAGGAAAAATCATTATTGTTGCTCTTTTTGTAATCTTTTATCTTAATTAATTCTCCGTTTTATCAGATAATAATTAGTATAATCATAGAAATAAGGAGTCGATCCCTTGTAACCATGAATTAGGAACTTTTTATAAATTAATATATCATATCTTTGTTATTAGAGAGGATAACTACTCTCCTCAATTTAGTGTATTAATTATTTTTTCTTAATATAAATAAAACACTCGTGCCGTCTCCGAAACACAGTTTCAGCTTACTGATTCTCTCTTCCCTAGAGTTTTACAATAATAATCAAAATTATAACAAAAATAATAACCAGTACCCAGATGCACTACAGATCATTGGTCCACAGCATTTTTCACCAACTTGGCATACAAAGATTTACAAACTGTAATTACAAGATAATAAAAAGATATAAACAAAATACTTGATGAAATGATAACGGCATATATATAGAATTAGCCATATCTGTCATACACAACTCTTGATCATTTCTAAACAACTACACAAATTTGTCATGCACTTGGATAAACAGAAACACCTGCAAGCAACTAACTAAGATTTGGCATTTGGCTTCTATTTTTGTTTTTGAAACCATGGTCATTTTAAATTAGTGGAATTTCCCAAACATACATACAGTACAAGGGAATGAGTTTTTTCTCAATTGATTTTTTTGCTAACGTTGTCCTTTGATTTTGCTCCAATATCAACTGTCAAAGAAGTTTCTTTATCCTCCAAACTTATAGTAATTTCATCTCTTCATCATAATGCAATGATTTATCAAATTATAATTTATAATATATGCATAAATGGCTGTGATCTACTATAGACCGATGATCAATTCTGTATGTGATTAAGAATCCTCAACTTCAAGGATTTTGACAAAATATCAATCAATTTAAAACCTTGGTTTATATCATTTTGAATTTCACAAAATGAGGCATATGTGGTTTCCAATCCACAATCATGCGATCTCATTATTTGTATCAAGTTAAAATATCTGAGATTATTAAAATAAGTGTGAAGAAACAGACACATACAAATAAGTTCTTTCTGAAGAATAAATGCTTTTTGAAGTTGAAGAAGATGAATGTCAATTAAATGCATCGATATTTCACTGAATAATTGCTTTACCAAAACAACGCACTCGAGAAACATATTAGAATAAAAAATTGTACTCTCTTCCATACCTTAGCAACGTCAAGAAAACCCTTACAGGTATCTTCAAAATTAACCTGTAGTGAAACAAAACACAAACACATAAAGTCAAGAAAATGATTGGGAAATTTAATCATAAGTATGACAATCAGGTAAGTTTTAGACAATTTCAAAAGAACCAAAATATTAGGAACAGAACAGGAAACTGATGGGTTTCATCATTGGTGATTAACACAATTCAACTTGGTGATACCCAAGTGGAAGAGAAGCAAGCAACATCAATCTATAATTCTTAAAAAGCTCAGTTAGTTGGGCTAACCAGCACCAGTTCCACTATAAGTAATTGACAATCTTAGTTCTGAAACAAGGCAATTTTTTTTAACCAAACTAGGTATGCAAAATCATCTACACAGATTGCAACCCCAACTAGGTTGACATTCCAAACTATATCAATCATTTGCACCCGTTAGATATTGTTAAGATATTGTTAGATATTGTTAATCATAATATCAAATAATATCTTCTATTTACTCTATTTATTTTTAGTTATTCTTTTTAGTTGTACCTCTCTCTATTATAAATAAATTACCCTATGTGTGGTTTATACACAAGGGAGATTAATCTCAAATCATATTTTCTCTATATTCAACATGGTATTAAAGTCATAGTTAAAACCTATCCTAGCGAGATTTTTTGGATATTTTGTTCCACCCGCTATTGGGCCGCTAACGAACCACCCATTTCTAGACCTATGCACGAGATTTATATACCTCGGCGTGAGGGAGGTGTGTTGGAAGTCCCACATCGACTAGAAATAAGCAAATTTCATAATTCCCCATGTGAAGATCATTGGAATGCAGTCATTCGTATCTCGAAGTATATTAAAGGATCTCCTAAAAAAAGGATTGTTATATGATTCTAAAAACCATACAAGAGTTGTTGTTATTCAGATGTTGATTGGGTAAGATCTCCTTCTGATAGAAGATTTAAATCTGGGTATTGTGTCTCCATTGGTGGTAATTTGATTTCGTGGAAAAGTAAGAAATAATGTTGTGGCAAGATCCAGTGCAGAAGCAGAATATAGAGCTATGCTGCCTGTAAACTTGTTTGGCTCAAGCAATTGCTTGGAGAGTTACAATTTGGAGATGTCACTCAAATGACACTTGTGTGTGACAATGTTGCTCATCATATTAGCTCTAATCTTGTCTTTCATGAGAGGACCAAACACATTGAGATTGATTGTCATTTCATTCGAGAAAAGATTATGTTTGGAGACATCAAGACTGAGTTTGTTAACTAAAGTGATCAGTTAGCAGATATTTTTACTAAGTCTTTACGGGGACCTAGAATTGATTATATTTATAACAAGCTTGGCACATACAATTTGTATGCTCCAGCTTGAGGGGGAGTGTTTGATATTGTTAAGATATTGTTTGATATTGTTAAGATATTGTTAAGATATTGTTTGATATTGTTAAGATATTGTTTGATACTGTTAAGATATTATTAGATATTGTTAATCACAATATCAAGCAATATCTTCTATTTACTCTATTTATTTTTAGTTACTCTTTTTAGTTGTACCCCTCTCTATTATAAATAGATTATCCTATGTGTGGTTTATTTACAAGAGAGATTAATCTCAAACCCTATTTTCTCTATATTTAACAGCACCATACCTTAATTTATTAAAAAAATCAAGAAAATAAAATAAATACAAACCAAGAGGGGGCCTCCAGTCTCCTAAACAAGGTAGTTGATATTTGCATATTGATAGTAGGGAAGGAGGAGGAAGGAAGGTTATTGTTTTTTATGTGGCTGACAATTTTGGGCATTCCATGGGTGTCTTGAAAGGAAGTTAAGAGTGCACTTTGGAGGAGGACCAAAGAGAATCAGAAGGAGAAATATTAAAAAAAGGTTGAATTATGGAACCAAATTCAAATGTTGCTCAGGAAGGCACAATTCCCTTTAAAAACAAAGTTGCTACTGTATTGGGAGGCATTATAAGAACTTTCTTATAAGGCAATTATTACAGTAATAGTTCTAAATTAGTAACCAAGTACTAAATTAGTAACCAAGCAGATGATGTGAATGATGGAGTTGTGCAAGACATGGTTCGGCAGGCGGGCTAGCTAAGGGGAGAACAAGTTGTGCAAGCTTATCTGGTATTAGACACACACCAGAAACAGAAATAACAAAGGAGGTAGTTATACAAGCTTACCCAGTGGTATGATATAGGAGAAGAGGACATAATGGGAACAACTATCCATTTTTATGGTGGTTTTGGGAGAACCTAGGATCTGGGTTTTCCATTTGTAAGAACTTAGACTCATCAAGAATAATATCTCCCTTATACTATTTTGTTCTATATTAATTATTTAAACAGTTTCAAGAAAATCAAAACTATTGTGGATAACGATGATTTGGGCAAGGGAGGTTGTGCACATTGCTAAGTCACTACTTGTTGAATATAGTGAAATGATATTAGCTTTACCCTGCTCTGGTGCATTTGCCCATTCTTAATGTTGCACTCTAGTTTTGTATGTGTTTTCTCTATTGGTGCTAAGATGAATGATTGACCTTGCACAATGAACTCCAATCTAGTGTTAATTTCTGATTTTCTGAACTACCATTTCAGCTGCCACTGGTTTTGCACTATTTTATTATGCTATTTGCTGCACTTTTCATTCCATATGTTGGTTCAATTTTAATTCTAAGATAGTTTTTCTATTTCACAGTTTTCAAGGTTATTGAAGCGTCATTTCCATTCAGTCCTTTGCTTTATAATTTTCTCAGTCTCGGTTTTTTTTCTTCTCTTATAATTCTCTTGCCTTGGCCTTTAATACGTTTTCAATCTTAGTTTGAGAAGCTCTGATTGGTGCTGTTCTGTTCTTGCGTCCAGATTAGAATACTTTTCATTTGATATATGCCATTCAGAAGTGTTGAGCATTGTTCCATTGTCCCTGCAAGCATCAATTAAGCATTTGATGTTCGATCATCTTTTCATTGTAACTCTTGTTTTATCTTAGTTAAGAATGCATTTTATTTAGGTTGGCCTGCAGTTTTAGATTCTGTTTTGCATCATATTAGCTATAGATTGCATAGTAGTTGGCCAATTAATTTTATGTTTCTCTCAAGTCCTTGGACAGCCTTAGTTTCTCCAATTAATTTTGTGCTGCACATTGTTATAATAGTCTAGTTTTAATTTTCTCACGGTCATTGCATTTTATTTGCTTGCTATTTTCTGTTTTCACTAAAAACCCCCAAAACATGTTCTCTTGCATTCAATTTAATCATTGCATTGGCCTTATACTACATTAGTAAGGTGATTAATTCATTTTCTTTGGGATAGTTTAGGTGACAAAGCTGTTACCAAGGAATAATCTCTCTTGTGTAGAAAATAGACATAAGATACTGTATTTATAATAGAGAATATGGGCTAAACCCAAATTACAGATAATGGATAAAGAGAAATAATAACAAATAAACAGAAGATAAAACATAAGATATCTAATATATCTAACACTACCAATTATCCAAGTCATTCAATGGAGCATGGACTAAAAACATAGAATCCTAAACTTGAGAGCCAATTCTTGAGAAATACGTCATATTTTGGTTACAATTTTGTTAATAATTCAGTGCAGTGTTATGTTCTTTTTTGAGGATAACAGATTGATAAGAAAGTAAAGCACATGCTTTCTCCTCATTCACAACATGCATCAATGAAAGAATATACATAACTTTCCCAACAAAATTTTAACACTTTAGTTCCCAAAGACCATGTCAATAACCAACAGTTGTCATGTTAATGAAATTAAGAAAAACAACAAAATCAAAGAAATTCAAACCTGATCAGCATAGTTCTGTGGGAGGGCTTCTATGGTGCTATTACTTAGCTCCATTGCAAGGTCATAGCAACGCAAATTGTTGTTAATCTAAAAACGTTATATTGAATGTCATGTTAACAAAAAGCAATCCTGTGCTGAAATAATAAGCCAATACTTCCAAAAAGAATTACACTAACCATAGCGCATAAAGGTTCCAGACCAATTTCAGAAGCTGGCTCTTCAAGTCTCTTCTTTTCAGCTGCTTGAAAATCAATCATTACCTGTAAAAACACATAGTATAACCTAGGATACAAAGCTACCGATATAAGCAATAAGCACTACATGTTATGCTGTGAGGACCACTTTATAATTTCTGGTGATATCCTCCCAGTAATGATGTGTTACACTCAAGTCTCAAAAACTAAGTTCTCTCCAGTTTACCTTTTTTTTCCTAGAGTTTAATTTTCGAACAGATAAATGTATAATAAGCATGTCATGCTACATCTATATCTTATCCGATATTACCTGAATGGTTGCCAGGGCAATTCTGTATAACATGAGATCAGTGCTATTATCCCGAACAATTTGTACTTGCTCACCAAGTATCCTGAAGAGATCAACAGCAGCAGGGGTATATAACTTCCCATCTTCAGTTTTCTTTGGTGGCTGTGTTCTATCTGCCTCTAAAATGTTCAAGTACCATTTCTGAAAACATTAAGAATAAAGCTTAGTCCTTTTGTATGGTAAAGAAATTACCCAAGAAACATCATAGATTACTAAAGCTAAAAGATAAGCAAGATAGTTAGGATTACCCTAGTTGTAGCTTGCATTCTCTCAACATAAGAGTTCATTAGAGGATCCATTGAACCACTCTCAGAACACACTTGGGCTAGAGACTCATCAACTCCAAGCCCAATCAGATTATCTTGGTATTCAACCACCCAACCAGTTACCTGTTTCGTAAAAAAAATAAAGAAAAACATAAGCCTGGGTATTTCTTTTTCCAGCAAAACATTCAGAGCAATAGAGTATACTTATATTGATTTACACACACACACACACACACACACACACACACACACACACACACATATATATATATATATATATATATATATATATATATATATATATAAAAATATATTGTTGAGTCAGCACATAGTCAATGTCAGTCAGTTATGCTACTGGCAAAGTTGTCAAACTCGAGAGTTTACGTAAACTCGTAAGAGCTTAGTAAACTCAACTCGTAGAGTTAACTTGTAAGTTCCGAGTTTACTTTCTATAAAAAAATTATAAATGTCATATTAAATCAAATATTACAATAAAATAATTAAGCAAAATAGTTAAAGAAAATAAGTTCAAACAAATACAAGTTCAATTACAGGTACTCTATATTTAACAAATTAACTACTTTAGGAGCATTTTTACGTCTATTTTTAATAAATGGAATACACTTAGAATGCTCCCAATTAAAATTAAATTTGATTCATTCCTAGATATACTTTAAATTGATTGCTAATTTCAGTTTTATATTACAACATTAAAAAACATATTATACAATTATTAAATAACTAAAAGTAATCCCTAACCCTTAATTAAAAAACCTAATATATAATATAAAATATATTACCTTTCATAAAGCTAATAAATGGAATACACTTAGAATGCTCTCAATTAAAATTAAATTTGATTCATTCCTAGATATACTTTAAATTGATTGCTAATTTCAGTTTTAAATTACAACATTAAAAAACATATTATACAATTGTTAAATAACTAAAAGTAATCCCTAACCCTTAATTAAAAAACCTAATATATAATATAAAATATATTACCTTTCATAAAGCTGTAGCACACCACCTAACAAATTAAAACCCTTAATCCCTTTCCACAAAAGGGTGCGGTGCAGCAACTGACAAGAAAAAAAGACCCACCTTTTTCGAATAGAAAACAAGAACCGACACTTAGCTAGAGAAGAATGAAAATGGAGACCACCTCGGCGACACGAACGACTGCGCGACGAGGGACAACACAGTAAGCAAGCGGTGGCACAACGAGCAACAAGAGCGACAGTGACACAATGAGGAGGCAATCGCGCGTTGAAACCCTAATCTAATCTCAACGAGTTTTTCTTTTTGTTTCCAGTTTCGGACACCAAACAACTATTGTTGATGTCATTTTGGGTTCAAAAAATTTCTCCTTTAAACTCGCCAACTCGATTGCAAACTCGCGAGTTTGGGCGAGTTGACCAAGTTCACCCCCGATTCTACCGAGTATACACCAAATGCGAGTTTGCTTTCGAGTTAACTCGAAAGCTATGTGAAGGAACGTAAACTCGTCCAAGTTAACGAGTTAACTCGCAAGTTTGATAACCATGGTTATTGGAATTCATTGCATTATCCAGTTGCCATTCTATTATGACAGCTGGAATGGATCAAGCTTCAGTCTAACTCCATAATTACGCTCATGGTAGGCATCACTATCATTACATAAAAATTTTATGAAAAAAAGAAAAAGAATAGTAAAACATAGGGAGACCACACCAAACATGATAAAATTACATTGCACACATAGAAAAAATACCTATTATGAAAAAATTAAGTAATTAAATCGGTGGAAAAAAGTAAACCAATGCAACACCTAGTTGCTCAGTAATCAAATTCAACAGCATATCACGAGATCTATCATTAGCTAACTCTCTCACATTCCAAAAAATCTTTAAAACTCATTATTGCATTTTAGAAGTCCTTGCTTTGGTATATTCGTATTAACTTTCTTTGGCCTACTCCTACCATGTTTCCTTGTACTTTGAATTGGCTCATCATCCTCTTCGGTATTAGAATCATCCCTCTCATCTCATCAAGCATATTAACCCCTTTAGAAGCTAATTTCAATTCTTCCGCAAACTGAGCTCCAAAGATCTTTGTGTGTAATCAATTCATTTTACAACTTGACAAAATTTCACTTTCCTTTTTCTCAATTTCTTTGACTTATTTATGGTAATTTGAGCTTTCAAAGCCCTATCATGGCTATAGATCCTTTTCTTAGTTGGCCTCTGCATCCAAAGTCATGTGCGTTGATACCACCAGATTAGCTTTCTCAGGCAAATTCCAGACAGTATTCCAATCACCTATGCCTATCAAATAACAGAAACTTGACTAACAATTTTCTTGTGTGGAGACAATAGGTTGAACCTATTCTCAATGGATGTTGACTTCACCAATTTTTTATTAGTCCTAAGATCCCTCCACAATTCCTTTCTCAAACCTATGGTCATGAAGTCGTTGTGTTATCAAAGTTTTAATCCTACATACATTCCAACACTCCAGAACTGTCAGAATGTGTGGATCAATATCAGAACTTCTATTAAAACCCTTCTGCTCAGTTTGTTGCCTATGTTATGTTGCTCATCAAAATGTTCAATACACCATACAACAGTGACCAATACAAAGTTATCTTCAGACTTATTTAGCTAACTCAGTACCACCTAAACTATCTAACAACTGGTATGTGGACTTAGGTGCCACTCATCACATTACTGTGAATCATCGAAATAGTGAATGAAGTTCCTAACACTAACAATGAACATGTATGCCTAGGGCATGTCCAGGTTTTCCTACTCCCTATATTGCTTCTACATTGCTTCCTTCCCTTTTATCATCTCATCTCAAACTTCATCTTAATTATAATTTAATTGTTCCTAAGATCAATAAAAAAAACTAGTTATTTTTATTCAATTTGCCAAGGATAAATCTACTTATTTTGAACTTCATCCCACTCAATGTCTCATTAAATCTCCAGTTGATAATCTTGTTCACCTTCAAGGTGTTTTGGGTCAAGCAGGTCTCTATGCTTTTTCTCATCTTCGTCAGCCTTTCTCGAAATCTTCAAGTTGTTTGATGCAGACCGCCACAATCAAATAAAATAAGGATAGAAAAGAAATGGAGTGAATATGGGAATAGTATTATTTATCGCTGAAATCTGTAAAAAGAAGAACATGCTCTAGAAAGGATACTTCCTTCTACTACCCTAGAGCAACAACTCCTTACAAAGTAGCATAACAACTACCCGGTCCCACCATACAACGTCAAAAAGCTTTCCCCCTCCCCATACTCTCATACTCCTTAATAAAAGGGATTTTATTCTCTCTATAACTAATTTTGCCAGCTCATTATTCCTTTTTGCTATATCTGATCTTTTCCCTTTTCTTTTGTTAACAATCTGCTCTTTGCACTGTGACAATCCTTTCCTCTAGCCCAATGCTTACTGCTTGATCCCTATTAGTGTTCATGGCTCTTCTATGACAATTATACTTGCTACTATAGGATATTAGGTTTTGCTTGGAGAAAATATTATCTTGTGAAAAAGCAAGAAGCAAAATGTTATTTGGTCATCTGCTAAAGCTGAGTATAGTGCAATGGCATCCCTCAGCTATGAGCTTATATGAGTAAAATGGTTCCTAAAGAATTAGGTTTTTGTAGCATTCGCAATGAAGATGTATTGTGATAACCAAACTACTCACCACATTGTTTCCAATTCAATGTTCTATGAGAGGACCAAACACATTGAAAGAGATTGTCATTTTATTTGAGAAAATTTGTCAAATAAAATTATCAACTTCCAAATGTTTTAACAAAATCCTTAACAGGTCCTCGGATTGAATTTATTTGCTCCAAGTTTTGCACAAACAATTTGTATGCTCCAGATTAGGGGGCATTTTAGAATAAATATTGTTAAATAGGATTTATTGTCAGATATTGTGTGCTTTGAGCTGAATCTAGTTCCTAGATGTATCTCTTAGAATTCTCTTCTCTTCCCTCTCATACATTGTATATGATGTATCCAAAATGATTATAAATATGAAATCCTAAGAGAGGGAAACACACGCTGTCAAAATTCACTCTAGTATTGCCGTGTATCTTTCTCAAGTATCTAAACTCCAAGCCTCTACCCTATTGGCATCATGTGTTTCACAAACAGCATACCTCAAAAATGGACTACCCTTTATTTCTTATCTTTGATTTTTCTTGAAGCAGAGAGGCGCAAGCAAAAAGAATAAGGAGAAGAATCTTCTTCCTTTCTCATCTCCCTCATGACATACAATCCATTTAATGTAACATTACATAAAAAAATAGTTTAATACAGATGAATTGGAAGGATAGTAACTTATTTTCTCATATGCCACAGACTTGAATAGTTTGAGGCTGGCTCTCCTTTATCCAGGAAAAATATGACATTCTATGCAAGTGATAACATGTTATGCATAAATAACAACTCCAGAGAAATACCTTTAATATCTCAATATTCGTTAATTCATTGGCCCTGTCGCTGAGCAATCTTAGCATCTGAATAAACCTCTCAGTGTAAAGATTTACCATCAATTGGAATATTTCATATCTGCCAGAATTAAAAAATTGAATTAGAACAAAAGAAACATGTACATAAAGAAGCCTGTTGTAAATAGCAGGTTATTAAGATAAAAAAAATGTCCAATATCTCTATAATAATTAGGAAAAAAATTTATTTAGATTCTTCCAGTTTATTTCAGCATATCATTTATTTACTTTTTTTTAACTTTTGGTTATTAGAATGTAATGTGTGATTGATAAATAATTCTTTATTTTTCAAGTTGGTACAAGAGAGCCCGGTTTCTATTGCCTTCTTAACTTAAGTCATTGTCATTGAGGTTAGTTGTGGAACAGAAAGGTGTGCCCCACTCACTGCTGCCACATATAGGGTCGTCAGGACCTCTTGCGGGGTGGCATCTTATTTAACTTTGGTTTGGTTCCAATGCCAAACAGGTTTTCCATTTTACGAATCAAAGTGATAAGGGTTGAATTTTTATTATCTCTTTGTTTGTGTGTTTTCCAATGTAAGTATGAAAGCTTTAAAGGAGGAACTAGATCATTTGAAAACAATGAATCAATCAATGACTAAATCATCTACGTTGTATACCCTACCCATGAAAGGTAACAGTAAATTCAATACAATTGAACCTTTGTCTAAGAGTGTTTAGATTCTTGATTCACAAACAACTGATCACATGACTCCTTTTCCTAAGCTCTTCAATTCGTATGTTAAATTGCCCAAAGAACAACTCATTAGAATTGCAAATGGTGATAGGGTACTCATATTCAAATCTGGGAATATCACTTTAGAATGATCTATTGTATTAAAAGCAGGATGTCTTACATGTCCCAGAACTAACCAATAGCCTTATCCCTATACAAAAGCTTACAAACGGTTTGAATTGTTCAGCAACTTTTTTTCTCTTCTTATTGTGTATTTTAGGACCTTGACATGAGGAAGACAATTTTAATTGCCAAGGAGTAAAGTCAGTTGTACCTATTGGAACTCAAGGGCCAAATCAAACACAAAGGTCATAAGACAATAAGCAATGTCAGAAACAAGGATAAATTCCCAAATATGGCTTCATCATAAAAGACTTGGGCATCCCTCTTTCAACCTTATAATATCTTTGTTCCCTCATTTGTGCATTACCTAGTCTATTGAGTCTTTCAAATATGATAGTTGTCTACTACCCAAGCATCATCGTGCATCTTATCCCTCATCTGGTAAAAAGAGTATTTTTCCAGTTGACAGGATTCATTATGATGTTTGGGGACCTATTTTAGAATCTATTTCTGGAGAAAAATGGTTTGTAACTATTTTGATGATTAAACTAGTGTAATGTGGACATACCTTATGAAAAGTAAATCTAAGGCCTTCCAATTTTTTGTTAATTTTGTCTATCTTTTCCAAAATCTATATCACCATGGATATCACCTTTCAGGAAACAATCCTCTACCAATAAATGCTTGTTATATTAAGTGAATAGAGTAGTTTGACTGCGGTACTCGAACATGGACTTAGGATGTGTTCCACAAAGAAGCCAAGACAAGGTCAAGGCAGCACTAAGAGAACAGAAGGATACCCCAAACAATGGTTTTGTTGGACAGTGCTAGATTAAGTTCTTCAAATGATCATTGGTTTTTCTTTTTTCTATTTTAAGTTGGGTTACTTTCACTACAAGCTGAAAACTATGCCTCAGTGGAACGTTGTTAAGATATATTATAATAATAAGGAATGTGGGGGCTCTGGGCTCAACCTATTAGTATAAGTAATGAATGAATATTAAATTTAAATTTAAATTTAAATGTGTATAAGTAATGATTTGATTGTATTAATGACTGATTCCCTTTACACTCCACTATGTTATTAAGGATATACACACACGTGTATCTCTGAGACACAACATTCTCATATCTTTCTCCTCCTAACATGTATTAGATAGAGGTAGGAGGTCAAGTTATGACTTGGAACCATTCTAAGTAACTAGTAAAAGATTTTGTTCTCAATGTCTCACATTTTCTGTTATTCCTTTCTTTCTCTATCAACTTTCACAATACTCTCATATTTCAAAAAAACCTACTCACCAGAAAAACTAATTTGAATTTTTTTAAAAACCTTTGATGATATAAAAAGCACATGTCATACCTAAACAGGGAGAAATTACAGAACAAAGCACATCAAAAATATCAAAATGACAGCTTTAATTAGCAGAAAGTTTGTTCAAAAGATGTGAAGATTGAAAAGGTAGTATATTCAATGTAGAGCAAACCTTGGAGGAAAGCAGGGGGCTACGTAGTCATAGACATCTCCAAGCTCTTCACCAATCTATATGCCACTCAAGTAAAAAGGTCTATAAGTAATAGAGAATAATACTGGACTTCACGTACAGAAAGCTGAAAATGATGATATTTTGAATAATTACATTAACAATTGTACTGTAAATAAGAGATCACGACAAATATGGAATTCCTTCATAGCATGCATCACTTGGTATAATTTAATTGACAAAAGGATAGGGGGGAGAGGGTGAGTCAGAACATTTATTATTAAACTTGAGATTAAAATTATACAATATAACTTTCCAACCAATAATATATCAACTTATACAAAAATGAATATATTAAGTAAAACAAGATTTTCGCATTGCACTTTCACTACTAACAGCTTACTTAAGCAGTATACTCGACAATTAAAATTTTAAGTGGGATATGGAGAAGATACACCATTTAAAATGGAATATGGAAGCCCTTCCGCATTCATTTCCAATTAAAATATAAGCAAGTTTACTCAAATCATAGTTTATAACACTTAACAATATGGTTTCATAAGGAATGGTCATTACATTTTGGTAAACTGTTTATAATGCTGTTCTTCCAGAATGGAATCCATTCTTTACAGGTGAAGCCAAGTGGCAAACCCAATTGTCCAGTCTTTACCAAGCATAAACTTTAAAATGCAATGACTAGCTAAATGTTAGTTATACAAGTCCATCATATACCCAACCCAATCTTATTGAAATATGAGCATTTATTGATAGTTTTAAATTAGACTTAATTGATTAAAGCTAATTGTTTCTACCATGTAAACAGGATATCATCTCATGAATATCTGAGATATTCCAACACTTTTCAAGTAAACGTGTATGTATCATTTTGCCAAGATTATCAAATATATAGTTGAGCCAGGTATCCATAGGCCTAATTCAAAATGTCTGGAGGTTGATCATTGAGTATACAAATGATTTTGCAATCTGCCTAACAGAAAGTTATAAATGTTATTAGAGTATACAATGTTATAAATGCTTTTACAGAAAGTAAAAAGATCAGAAGCTAAAATTTAGTCAAACATACCGCTCGTGCTTCCTCTAAAGCTGCTTTCAAGTCCTCAAACACATACTGGTTCATAAATGAAATTAACAGTGAGTTGCATAGAGAATAAAAAATTTACATTGGTGCACAAGCAAGTCAGTGTCTTCATACTTGTAACAGGAAAGGGAACATGTAGAACAGTAATATTGACTAACCTCAGTGAGAAGCTTGTTAAACCGTCCTTCTACAGTCTTCCTTATTTGTTCATAGCATTTATCCTTATAGCCTTTCCCCTGAACCTTTAGTTTTTGCTGTGTCAAATTTTTTGAAGAAGCCAATGAGCTTGTCGATTTTCTGTAATTTATCAATGAACAGAATTTTTAGTATGAGGGTAGGGTGGTTTGGGGCTTTCCTGACAGATCAACATGGTATACAGAGTAAGAAGAGAAGAGATGAAGATGTTGGGAAAACAGTTAAAAAAATGAGCACATGTCTCATGAAAAAACATGCAGGTATAACAGAGAAATAAGACAATTTTTTTAATTTCATGGGAATGAATAAGAAAGTTCTAAAGTATGCCATACTAAATTTATATAAGTTTTTTCAATATGTTTCATATGTAACATTGCAACTGGTACATGGATTGCTATTATTAACTTAAGCAAGCTAGTAGCACAGCTGTCAATGGCAAGTGACAGCCCATGGCAGAGGCCAAACATCCCCCATCGTATCATGGTAGATTGCAGCACAATCAATGCAGTAGAAAGCCGAGCAATGTTAGAAAATGTAAAATTTAATAAAAGTAATCATAAAAATTAAATAAAATTACTGAGTAGCTTATATCAAGAACATTTTAGGCAAATAGTTCAAAATAAAAACTTGAAATTAAAGAAATAGTGAATTTTCACATTTCTCAACAGGGGAAAAAGGAATAAATACATAAATAAATCAATAAAGTCTCTTCTCAACAAGTAACATGTACCAATTTCCTTTTAAAATAAAATATTTTTCCAATAGAGTGTGAGTAAAATTGAAATTACCAGGAAAATCAAGCATTGACTAGCAAAAGCTAGAACACATTATTATGTAATGGTGAGAAATAATGCGACCAACGAAATGTCAAAGACAGACAAGCAATGTCTGGAACAAAAATGATCTAACGCAAATTTCACCAGACTCGATGGCCAAAAATGTACAGAGAAAAGAAAACAACATTGTTCACATTAAACAAGACAACCCCACCCAAATAAGAACACAGTAACAAAAACAAGAAAAAAGGGAGTCATGGACAATGAGCAACTAAAAGAGAACCAGAAAAAAGGAATGGATGGAGAGATTGAAATGTTGAATTTAGAAAAATTTGGTGATTTTGACCAAATCGGTGAATAAGATGAACTATATATTAAGAACATCAGAATTCCATAGTTAGAACTGATTAAAAGAACAGAAAAAAAAAAATCTCTAACAACCACGAATTAGATGTACAATCTCAAATCAAAATCTAGAAAGCACCGCCTATACTCCAAAGTGAATCTTAAACCAACACCTATCTCATATCCAGTCAGGTATTCTCAGATACAACCCATACCTTTAAACTATTTTCTGAACTTTTTGTAACAATAAGTGTAGCAATGATTAAATAAAGGCATAAACGTATGTGCAATTTTGGTCGTTATAAAATTTTAATTTCAGATTTGGTGTTTAAGTTTTCCAAAATTAAGCAACTTTGATCCACAGTTAATAATATATCATCTAATCGATAATAGAAAATGTTAAATATATATGTTAGAATAACATCCATTAAAGTTTGTTTTTAAGCCTTACCATGAATATATTAAGTGGATAACTAATTGACACTGTTATCACTTGCAAACATGTAGCAATTTTTATAGTAAGCAAATGACAAAATAAAAGTGGACAAAATGGCTTAACTTCGGAAAATTAGGGGAATAAATTTCCAAGGACAAAAATTGCACATTTGAAAAACTATGGGGACCAAAATTACACATTTTATTGAAGCCTTTACTTTACGTTAGAATGTGTATTCTTAATTTATGATTTCAATAATATAAATTTTATTAATTTAACAATGTTAAGAATCTTGAACATATTCCTATTGATACTCAGATCAATTACATTAATCTTATATTTATGTTATTATTAACATAAATAAGATAACTGAATATTTTATGATCATATTTTCTCCCCCGTTTGTTGAATAGCTCTATTGTAGTCTAAACACAAAATTAATCATAGTTCAATGTACTCAACATGGTATCAACATCCCAACGAGAATGTTTTCCTTCTCTGCTCATAGGTGTAATTTTTTTCAAAAACATTTTGTCTTATATTTTTCCTACCACGTTTCGTTTTTCATCACTGTCTGCAACTTTCCAACCATCCTTTTCCAACTAGCAAATGCCACAGTTGGCATCACCTTGTTGTGCAATGACCAAAGCTACCACATCCTTTAAGCATATTTTATCTATGGCAGTTCTCACGTCATCTAAATATTAATGCTTTGCAATAGCTATCAAGCTCTCCCAGCAATTTTGTCTCTAAGCATCTTTTTCCACTCTCCAGTAGCCATCATATCCTCTTGAGCACTTTTGCATTTAGGTAGCCATCCTGCCTTTTGACCACTTTTCACACTAGTAGTAGCCACTTTGCTCTCCAAGTAGTTGTTGCAACAATTGTTGTGCCCTCCAAAAACTTTTTTGCTCTTTGGCAGTCGTCATGTCCATTGAGCCTTTTTGCGCTTTGCAAACCATTGTGCCATCTAACCATTTGTGCTCCCCAAGCTATTTTTGCTCTCCCACAATGCCCTTCAAACATTTGCTATTTTTGCTCTCCCACAAGGAAGTGAACATAAACTTTAAAACAAAAAAGGATGGATGTCCTAGACAACAATGGAGAAGCCAAATTTTAGAGGACTCAAAAGAAGTGCAAGACTGGAGAGAAGAGGTAGTTGTTTGCTTACCGATACTATTCTTAGTTTCCAAGTTGTTAAAACACTACAACTCTCCATATTCCTTAACAAATCCAATCGTCACATAGTCTATTGCACCAGAATTTCGAACCCAAGAGTCCTTACATAAAGTTTTAGAAACATTAAAAGAAGAATTAGAGTTTGTTGAGAATAAAGAAAATAGGGTTTGAGATTAATCTCCCTTGTGTATAAACCACACATAGGGTAATCTATTTATAATAGAGAGAGGTACAATTAAAAAGAGTAACTGAAAATAAATAGAGTAAATAGAAGATATTGTTTCATATTGTGATTAATAATATCTAACAATATCTTAATAATATCAAACAATATCTAACAGAGTTTTTACCAGTTATGGATAGAGAGCAAGTACCAAAAGGTGGCTTACTTATAGACTCCATAAGAGTTTTCAAAATTTTGAAGATGCCTGATAAGCTTTCCTTGAGGATTGTCCTTTTAATTCAGCTAGACTATTGAGAGTTTTCTCCTTTCCATGAAGCTTTAAGCAAGTGTCCTTGGTGTGCCCAGATTTCTCACAATGAGAGCACCAAAGCTCTTTTTGACCTTTTAAGCTAAGTTTAATACTTGCAAGGTTTGAAATCCCAAGTTTGGAAGTCTTTTCGAAAAACATGGCAACTCCTTCAATGGAGGGCTCATCCATCATGACCATTCGACAAGCCTCCTTACCTCGAACACCCAAGAAGTTGAGCCTGAATAGGATCATAATCAGGATTCAATCCTGATAAGAACATAAATATCCGAGATTGTTCAACAAACTGAGCAAGTGTGATAGCATCTTTCCTATTCTCAAGCTTCAAATTTTGATACAAGTCCAACTCAATCCGCAGAGCCTTCAACATTCCATAATATTCTGAAACAGAGAGAGTTCCCTGCCTGGTACCAAAGATCTTGCTTTCTAACTCATAGCATGTAGAGATGTTTTGTTGCATAGAATAAGTAGTTGTAAGGTCCTCCCAAATTTCACAGGCACTAAAGCAGAACATCTAGTTTATACTTATCTTTGTAGTCATAGATCCCCATAACCATGTAATGATTTGTGAGTCATCATTATCCCAAATCTGAAAATTAGGATTATCTAGAGAAATGGTCTCTCCTTCAATATGATTGAGTCTTCCCGTACCCTTAAATGTACGTCTGATCAATTGAGCCCATTGGAGATAATTACGATTGTTAGAAGGTGAACTTTAAGCCTAACTTAACCTAACAAAATCGGTTTGTAAGGTAAGGTTTGCACCTACTTATATACTATGAAATTGTCTTATCTCTAGTCGATGTGAAACTTCCAACACCGACCATTAAGGTGGTTGTCATCAAGCAAGTGCGGAAGATCAGCATTGCTTAGTGGAGTTGCCAAGCCAAAAAATAAATAATAGAAATTCCTTAACCCTCTCATAAATGAAAATGAAAGGTAAGACAAAAAGTGAAAACAACGCCACAGCATTTGTGATGGCAACAGTGTGACAGCAGCAACGATGCAGCAGCGACGATGACTGCAGTTATGCAGCAGTGATGATGACAGCAGATGGGGCAGCAACGGTGACAACCAAAACTTGGGGTACTATAGGCAACCCAATAATTTAAAAACTTGGGGTACTATAGGCAACCCAATAATTTAAAAAAATGGCTGCACTTCAGACAGCGCTAATGAGAACCGTAACTAAGACGGAAAAGAAATGGGAAGCAAGAATCCCAAGATCGGGAGTTCTGATACCAACTTGAAAGGAATAATTTGAAAGAAAGAAAAATCTTATTTTGTTAATTCATATGAAATAGTACATCAACTTCTAAATATAGAGAACTCAAACCCTAAAATAATAATTACAAGAGATCTCTAGAATCTTCTAACAACTTCTAGTAATACATTTAATATCCTATCAACAACTTTAAATATTGCATTTAATATCCAACTAATAACATACATGATATATAATATTTTATTTTATTGTATTGGAGATTCACAAGGATTCCCTGATATGACTATCATTTGTATATACAAAGATTAAATGATTTTTAATATCTTAATTTAAGTAATAGTCTCAAAGTTCTTTTGTTGAACGAAAGAAAGATACATAGACGGAGGATAACAACATTCTCCTGGAAAAGAAACAAGATAAATCAACCACGTCACTCTTAGAGAATTGAATGCCTTCCTCTGTTTTTTAGATGATTTCCCAAAACGGTATATAAATTAAATGCTGTAAAACTATCAGGAAATCGTATAACAAGGTAGAAGCAAGGATTGTTGCTCCCATGGCTATAGATTTTCAAGATCACACAATTGATCTGACATAATGGAAATTAATTAAAAATATTATAACATACATGCCGCTCTTACGAGGATTTGCAACTGGTGCAATTTCAGCATCCCCTTCAGCCTCTGCTGCTTCTTCTGCAATCTGTTGATCAAGTATCTCCTGCATTTCAACAACCCTGGAATGTTGAAAACAAAGGGAAAATAAGATTATATTATTTTTTGAAAGAGTAAAATCATCTACAAGCTGATTAGAATTTCCAATCATCCAAACTAACATCTAAAACTGAAGGTAATGAAATGACTGGGAAAAAAATAAGTGCAATTAACAATCAACAACATACCGTACAGCTCGAACTAAAGTCTGTGGGCTGCAAAGGAAAAGAAATAATAATTAAAATAGAGCGTTGCAGATCATACTACAATCAAAGTATATACTTTATTTTTAACAGCACAACAAATCCAATCATGCTAAGTAAATAGGATATAGACGGTAGCCACCAAATTTTCATTCCTATATTTTCAATTTCTTACCAAGCACAAACTACTGCTCTAGCATCTATCCCTGCTAAAAAGTATACCAAACAACTAGAGAGGGTTTAGACCAGCATTCCATTTACACCCAAAAAACTCCCTTTAATACAAGAAAGTTCATAATTGTCATTGCCATTGCTTGTACACTAGCAGTCTCACTATGCAGCCACAGAAAGGAATTAGGGTTTCGGTACTTATAAGCCAAGGCACTACTTCTGACTTTTCAAATTTTCCTGCTTTGTAATTATAAATATCATCTCTTTGGTCACAAACAAATGATGATGTTAGTGTGATTTTTTTAACTGAAAAAATATTAATAAGAATATTCTTGAAACTATATACTAGAGAAATTAAAATTAAAATAATATTCAATTATAACAAAATATACTTAGAATCTTACATCTCTGAAATATCGTTTAAAAATTGACTATAAATAGCTTCTTAACTGTCTAATAACTATTATATTAAAAGTTATGCCACCACAGTGATGGATAGAATAATACCTCAAAGATATTAATGAATTAATTTGAAATAATTAAAATTTAAGAAACTATTTTGCTGATCAAACTTTTAAGAGACTAATATAAGGAAATTTTAAGCAAAACTAGTTTAGAAACATAATTTTAGAAAGAATAAGTAATATTAAATTAATTTACTTGAAAATTTGCTACAAAAGAGGTGTTATATTTTTCTTAAAAATATAATTGAAAGCTAATAAATATTTTAAAGATTTTTTAATGGAATCTTGAAAATGCTTCTTGACTTGTAAGGCTTTAAGCACTTTATTTCTCTGACTTTTTGTGCAATCTACTTTATGTTTTGGTAATGATGGCAGTGTATAAAGTGGGTAAATTAACTCATGCTGAACATTTACATATACAGCCTTAATTATTTAAAATATAAAAAATAAAATAAAATAAAATAGTGGTCATCCCGCTAACTGTTATTCCACTGCCCCACTTTTGCAATCGACGGCTCCATGCTTTTACAAACACAACATTTAAATTTTAATATATGTTAAAGCAAAATCTGACACTTCATGATTGCAAAAAAGAAGACTGATATCACCAAGCCTTAAAATTCTAATAAACAATTAAGCAAACAAATGACTCAAATCTGCAAACCAAACTCAATAGAAAATGCATTAATTTCAAATATCACAGGTAGCACTCAAAAGAAGTTAAGAAGGATAGCTTCATCCAAACAATAGACCATGTTATTCTAGATGTTAATATTCAAAACAGTGCACAAACCTTTCTTTAGAAAGTTTATAAAGATTGGAAACATGTCCCCATAGCGTTTTCTCAAAGGTCTCCCAGGTTCGATCTACATCTTCAAAATATTCTCTGAGACATACACAAGATGTGGAAAAACAGATACTTAGCCTTAAATTTGTAAAGTAAATCATCAAAACAGAATCATTATAACAACTCAAAATATATATATGTGTGGTCATCTTTCATATACTTACACTCAAGTTCTAAAAGCATGTAAACATGAAATCTTCACGATGCAAGTGTTTAACCCTTGATTTTCATGAGTTTGTGTATAACATAAGTAGTTCAATCACCAAATTTGATGATTAATGACCATTAAAAGGCTCAATTCAACCAATAAAATAAATAATGACTTTAGCCACAACTGGATTGGTGTTTCAAACCAATGGTCCAGTGACCCCTATAAGCCCAGCATAAAACAAATTAAATAAAGAAACATGCAGAACAAACAACAAGTAGTCTAGTAGATACCTTTACACCGGTAAAAAGCGGTGACTAATGCAATAAAAGAACAGAAATTTGACCTATTGATGATATACTAAATTTTATAGTTGCAAAAAAAAAAAAAAAAACAAAACTTTAAATACTGCCCTGCCTTTGCAGTTCAATCAAATGGCATGTCCTCTTGATTGTCACAAGCATTCAATAACTATATTTGTATTTGATCAAGAGTTATCAACATTTTCTTGGTGCCAAACCAATAATTGTAATTTTTAGCAAATCTCACATTGTTAGTTCATTCTTACCACATTATATTTAATCATGTGAAGGAACCCCAGTTGGGTTTAAAATCTATCAAGTAGTTTTGATATAGACTTGACAATGCAAAGCATATATAAATATGATGTACAAGGTACAAAAGGATGTGCCAAGTCCCACAGGATAAAAAAATTAAGAGATAATCTTCTCGGGTTACCTTCTTTTAAGAGAATATAAAAAACTTCCACGCTGTAGAATACTCTTTTAAAAACTTCTTAATGCAACATAATGCATAACTAACAACCCACCTACATATTTCTCAATCCCCTCCAACACCATGAATTGACTATAGGAATAACAAAGTCTGCATCCGAAGAGCCTGAAAGAACTTCTAATGATGAAAGAATTTTCAATCATCCATATAATGGAGCACAAAATAAAACACCTATTTTTTTAATAAGAAAGTTGAATAGATCCCGTTATGTGATTATTAGTTACTTCAATCAGTTTTCTCAAAAATAAGAAATATTCCGATTTTGTCAAAGGAAACTTCTTAGACGAACTGAGCAGACAGAGAAGATGAACAGTGCACAAAGTATTTTATTGATACTGAAAAAGTAGTTCAAGTCACGTACAATGATTATTTATAAGAGATAGATTCTGTTTACTAAACCAGAACCTTACAGCTGTCACAGATGAAACTAAACAGAATACAATAGAAAATACAACGGTACACAAAATACATTTGAACTAACTAGATATTACTCTAATAAAACTCAACACTCCAGTACTACAAAATAAAATATTCATAGCAACCACTACCAAAGTCTCTGATAAAAATAGCCACAAATTGGATGATTAAAGTATCAATTTTAAAGATTTGAATGACCAATAAAATAATTTAAAAGTGCAACACTGACTACGCAATTAAATGGTTCATTACATATCGATGAGGGCTTATGCAGATGGAAATTTTCATTCCCAAATCTGTAGCAGCCCCCTCCAGGATTCTTGCTTTCCCAGACCATGAATGTGACAGTGCACTAAAAAAGACACACACCTTAGCCTTCCAACCTCTTCCTTGTGAGATGCAGCAGCTGCCAACGCAAACCTTCGTTTTCCATCCAATGCAGTTAACCTCTGCAAAATCAATAAAAGTTAGAGATAAAATGGAAAATGAAGTTTCAAATGCACTTTAGATTTGAAAAAAATTATGTCATTCTATAATAGAACCAATAGCTTACACTCTAAGGAAGACCAGCATTACCTCATAAGTGTTGACAATTTCTTTGTCATCACTTAAAGAATCCCGAGCTTCTGCTGCCTCAACAGAGATAGACATCATACCTTCAACATCCTATCATAAGACCAAGAAAACAGCCAAAATCATAATGACAGGATATGCACATACCAGTACATGTGTACAACTGAGTTTCAATCATTTAATTTAAATGGGGACAAATGACTCACAATCATAAGTTTGTACAAACCATTCTAAAAATGAAAAATTAACCAAGTTAAAAACGTTTGAAACAGTGAAGGCAGCATTTGAGGCAATAACCTAAATACATAATTGCATCTGCAAATTTAACAGTGATTATGCAAGGTACAAAGGAAGAAACACCCATTTTCTGATAGTTGAAGATAACAAGCTCAATACTACTGCAGAAAACTGGGAGAGGGAAAGTTCTAAGTAACGACTCTTAACTATGAACCAGTAGAATGAGTATTGGCAATTAGCATTTTAATCTAGAAAACCACCTTCAAGGTTGTGTTTAAGTTATTTCTTGCATTGCTGAGTAACTTTATCTGATCATGGTTGTCAATTAATGTTTGGCATTCCTGACATAACCTGATACAACAAGAAATCAAAGAATCACAGTAAGTTCCAAGTGAAAAATACTGGTCGTAAGCTTATTATCAAGACCAAGCAAACACCCTCTAGTAGGTGAAAATAGTTTCAGTCTGTCTCATTTCTAACATACTTCTCAATAGAGACAAAGTTTTCACGAAGCTGATTTATTGTCTTTTCGGATAAGGATAGTGATTTTAGTCCAGCTTGTGACTGCTCAACCTGCAGCAATATTTTGGGCAAAGCACATCAAGATATGAGATTTAGTACCTCGGTTAGGTCAATATCAAGAGCAATAGCATTTTCAAGGAAACACATGTTTAATGTACTAGATAAACAATGACATGCCATCAATTGAGATCTCAATTAAATTTCAGTTTCCAAGTTCTGAAATAATAAAGTCATGGTGTAAGGAAGTAGTAAGCCTGAAAACATTTTATGTTTAGTGGCGTTTGGCAAGGAGGAAGAGGATAAAAATAGACTTATAAAAACTATTCCTTTTGTCTAACCCTGTTAAAGTTCAGTCATGAGCTTCTAAAGTTAATTCGTGATGTTCTCTTGCTAACATATAATGAAGCAAAAGATATGCCTTTTTCTTGTACCCACACCTATTTATAATCTTCAATAGTTCTTTTAACACACCCATTAATTAACATACAAAAAGCAAAAAACCTACCCTATATAACAAACATTTTCCAGGAGATCCTTTAATGTACTTTAATATACGAATGATTGAATGACTGTGTTCCAATGATCTTGACATGGGGAATTAAGAATTGGCTCATCACACTGACTACAAAGGAAATGTCAAGATGAGTAACTGTAAGGTAATTTAATTTTTCAACCAATTGTCTATACCGCTCAGGATCTGAAAAAGACTCCCCCTGATTTGGTAGGAGTTTGGTATTAGGATTCATGGGTGTGTCAACAAGTTTTGAATTCATCAACCCAGTTTCCTCCAAAATATTCAATGCATACTTCCTTTGAGATATAACAATACCATCGTTGGATTGTGCTACCTCAACACACAAGAAATATCGGAGTTTGCTAAGATCTTTCGTTTGAAAATGGTAGCAAAGGTGTTGTTTCATCTGGGAGATGTCATGGTGGTCACTACTTGTAAGAACAATGTCATCAACATATACTATCAAATAGACACATTCAGCACTTGAGTGACGATAATAGACTGAATGATCTGCCTCACTTCGAGTCATACTAAATTGTTGAACAACGATGCTAAACTTTCTAAACTAGGCCCTAGGAGACTGTTTTAGGCCATATAAAGATTTGTGAAGACGACATGCCAATCCAGAAGACTCCCCCTGAGCAACAAATACGGGAGGTTGTCCCATATAAATTTCTTCCACCAAATCTCCATTGAGGAAAGCATTTTTGGCATCCAGTTGATAAAGATGTCATTGTTAAAGAGCAGTCATAGCTAAAAATAAGCGAACAGAAGCCATATTTGCCACTAGAGAGAAAGTATCACCATAATCCAATTCAAAAATTTGTGTGTAGCCTTTGACTACGAGTCGAGCTTTGAGGCGATCAATAGTACCATCAGGACCAACTTTGATAGCAAAAACTCACTTGCAACCAACAACAAATTTCCCATATGGTAATGGAACGAGCTCCCAAGTTCCACTATTCTTAAGAGCACTTAGTTCATCTAGCATGGCCTGACGCCAACCAAGATGGGCTAAGGCTTCACAGACAGATTTAGGAATGGACATAGAAGAGAAAGACGAAAGCTAGGTATAAAAAGGTGAAGATAATCTATGGTAACTCAAAGCAATATAATGTGGAGAAGGATTACAAGTAGAACGTATACCTTTACGAAGGGTAACAGGAAGGTCACACTCAGTTGTCAGATCCAGAGGAGACGAAATAATTGGCACTTAAAGTGAGTCACTTAGTGGTTGTTGGGGACAATGTCTTCAACTATAAACCTTAAGAGGTGGTGGAGGAGGGGAATCTAACGGTGGACTATGCACAATAGGAGGATCACATATAATAGGAATAGTGACCGTAGTAGATGGAGACATATCAGAAGAAGGACCCTTAAAGTAAAAAGAAAACTCATTGAAGGTTACATCTGCAGACACAAAATAACGATTAAGAAAAGGAGAAAAACACTTGTATCATTTTGTAATTGAGTAAATCCTAGAAAAACATATTTGTGTGATCTAGGAGATAACTTATCAAAACCAGGATCAAAATTATGAACAAAACATGTGGACCCAAAAACTTTAAGGGGCAAGGAATGGAGAGGTTATGAGGAAATAAAATAGAATGAGGAATTTTGTTATCTAAAACCAAAGATGGCATACGATTAATAAGAGAACATGTAGTAAGAATAGAACCACCCCAAAAATGTTAAGGAACCTCACCATGAATTAAAAGGATGAGAGTTGTTTTAATAAGGTATCAAATCTTGTGCTCATCCACCCCATTTTTGTTGAGGTGTATAAGCATATGAAGTTCTATGGAGAATGCCATGAGAAGCCACAAATTGATTAAAAGAATTTGAAAGATATTCACGACCATTATTACTTGCAAAATTTGAATAGAAACACCAAATTGAGTTTTAATTTCATTATAAAATGTTTGAAAGATAAAAATAAAGCAGAATGATTTTTCATTAAAAATAACCAAGTACATCTGGGAATAATCATCAATAAAAATAACCAAATATTGAAAACCTAAATTAGACTTAATATGATCAGGTTCCCAAATGTTAAAATAACTTAGGCAAAAGGGGATAAAGCACGCTGTGAAACACTACTAGGAAACGAACTACGACTATGTTTACCTAATTGACACGACTCACACACCAAACTAGACAACTTGGATAAGCGGAGAACAAGATGTTGTAATTTGGCCAAACTAGGAAGACCTAACTAAGCATGAAGGAGAGAGGGATACTTCATAACTGTGCCAACATGTGTAGAAGGGCAGAGATGATAAAGACCATGAGACTCACATACGGTGCCAATCACCTATCTCAAACTCTAGTCCTGTAAACAAACAGAAGTTTTGATAAAAGAAATAACAGAGTCAAGAGAACGAGTTAGACAACTAATGAATAATAAGTTAAAAGGAGATCTAAGGGCATAAAGAACATTATCAATGGATAAAAAAGGAAAAAGGTTAACAGTCCTAACACCATGAGCTAAAATCGTAGACCCATTAGCAATTGTAATAGAAGGTAAAGTATTCGGAGAGGATAAAGAGGAAAACAAATATTTGTTACCAATAGTATGATTTCTGGCTCTTGAGTCGAAAACCCAAGGACTAATAGAAGAAGATTGAGTCAGACCAACAAAAGATATACCTGTACGTACAACAGAAGTAGTGGAACTAGAGGTCTTACGATCCTCCCACCATTTAAGAAAGTCATTGAAGAGAGCAAATTTGTCGACAGGAGCAGATGAAGGAGATCCACAACAGATGATTGTGAGGGAGGATCAGTTTGAGCAACAGCAGCAGATTGAGGAGGACAAGCTGTAAAGCATAACACCTGTCAATTTTGTGGCCTAGCTTACCACAATGGTCACACTTGGGACGTCCTTTGCCTGGCTTGCGAGAGCGATTGCGATCATCAGGTTGAGATGCCAAAACATGAAGCTCATTAAGAGGCTTACATGGCACACAGCAAAGGGTGGAACAAGTAGAAGTAAAATTGGGAATAACAGGGGAACCCAAGATCTGATCACAGACATGAGAATATTTATTAGCAAGTTCGTGTAAAGTCAAAACCACAAAGAACTTTGACTGTTGCTCTAATTCGTGAGCAGGAGTAGAGGCAGGAGGTAATAAATAACTCATGAAATTCATGAAAAAGAGCATGCATCTTACCCAAATAATCAGTTATAGGGTCCTGATTGCGAGGAGCAACAATATCAAAAAGGTTGTGACAAATACAATAAAGACGCTAAATATCATTGGTGAATAACAATTTGGCATGTTCCCATACTTTAGAACATGTGTCGTAAGCCCAAAACATTTGTTTTAAAGAGGATTGGATCGTATTCTCGAGAACCATGTGTATATGAGCATCAATTCCCTTCCAACAAGAAAAATCACCAGGAGCAATATCAGTCACTTTTTGAATAAGATGATCAAGATACCCCTGACTCTCAAGCCAAAGTTTAATGTTTGATGCGCAAGTCGCATAATGCATGCCATCTAACTTATCAATGGGCAAATTCACATTGACATAGTTAGTGAAGATGGACTGGTCAGACACACTATAAGAGATTTCAGAATTGGAAGAGGTAGCGGAAGATAGAGAAAAACCTTAAAATACCAGTGAGGTTCAATTGGATCAATGAGACCAAATCCATAAAGAACGAAACGAGGCGATTCCAGCGCAAGTGATCACTATAAGAGAGGATGGACGACACGCCGCCAATCGCAACGGCAAAACGGGAGGAGGCACGGTTGCGAATGTGTGAGGGTGTCGCTGCTCCCATGGCAACGATTCTTGCGACGTTGAGGTCGCCTAGCCGTGGCAATCAAAACCGTGTGATCGCCGATCGAAACTAACACTTCGGCCACGGTAATGACAACAGTTGCACTGCTAGGGGCGACGAAAAAAAAATGCCAAAATAACCTTAAACTCTAGATACCATGTTGAATATTGAGAAAAACTGTACAGGGTTAATCTTCCTTGTGTCTAAATACACAGAGTTAATGTATTTATAATGAAGAGTGATACAAGTATATATGGTAATCAATCATAAATATGGTAAATAGAAGATATTGTAATAAACAATATCTACCAATATCAAAGAATATCTATTTTTTCTAATAAACAATAGACACTATGTTTCCCTAATTAATGCGATATCTCTAACACATTTCAAGGGATATTTACATCGTAATAGCTCCCAAGAGCTTTTGTTAAAAAAATATGTTATAATTGTAGCAACTTCCTCATCACATGTTTTTATTACTATCATAGAACTACTTTCATGTCTAAATCAACCTCACAAAACCAATTTGGTGAAGTGAGGGTTGCCCTGTATTTATATATTCTATTTAGGCAGTAAATGTGGGAGATGGATTTTTCATAGTGCTCATACTCGAGTAGATGGATAATATGATGGGTAACCATTTTTAATGGATCTAGGATAAACTTTTATATCATCTTAGAGTGTAGGTTTATGGCTAACTCAATGTTAAAGACCAGCTTGGAAGTTAAGAGTTGTCCCCCACTTACACACTTTTTTCAAGCTCTATCTCAAGCCAACATGGAACATGGGTTTTTACCCAGTGAGCTGTAATAAAAAAATCACAATCAAAAGCTCCAAAGAACAAGTTCAAAACAAAAGGCTTCTGCCACTTTTTTGAGTTGGTCATAGGGATCAAAAACATTGTTCTGTCAAAAACTTATTAGAAAACAAAAGAAGCTAACTTAAACACAATGGAGCAGGCAGTGTGTGACCTTGTATGGAGTAAAAGAAACAGTAGTTCAAAGGTTTGGAACTACTAAAAGGTTTCCTTTTTTTGTAACCTGCATCTAACCTGTTGATATCTAGTTAATTAAGAAAGAAGAAAAGAATACCTGTTCAGCAACCATTGTACTAAGTTGTGCATCATTGGCCTGAAAAATAATGCAAAATATACACACTTAGAATTGTAGCTGCTTAAATTCTGAATAAAAGCTGCAATACTAATGAACGATGGAGATGCCATACATGATCTAATAATTGTGAATGTTCTTTCAAACAAGACATGATCACAAATAGGCAATATTGTATATTTAGGTCGTTGTTATATAACTCAAACTAGTAATTGACTCAGGAGAGGTACAAAGTTCGAGGCAAAACACCATAGTGAGTCATTAATCAAACAATATAAAATTACAAACGTATTTAAACATTTAATGAAGACCAAAAATTAAAAACACAACATTGTCATCATACTTGAAATATAAATCAATTTAGAACTAAAGAAAAGTTATGTCTCAATTATTTAAAAATAAATCTTATAAGAGGAGACGAATACTCAAAGCTCCCACTTAGTCAGACCTGAAGGAGTATGTGAGAAAAGAACTTGAGAGATCTTAACTTAGATCTCTTTACTAATTCAGATTCATATATATAGGTCAGTGGCTTACAACAAAAGCTAAAGGAAAGACAAAAAAACACAATGGAGTTACCCCTAGGAGTCTAGGTTACAGATAGATACCACACAACACAAAACAGCTTTTGATCAGAAAATATATGAAGCTCAGACATGCCTCTATAATGATGTGTCCCTATGTCAAACACATATCGGACACCAACACTCATACAACACATATCAGACACTCTGTTGAAATTTCCAATTTAAAAAAGGTTTTTTTGAGCCAATGATACACCTCTGATACAGTGTTAGTGAGGAAAGACACGGTGATTTTTTTTATATGTTAGAAACTCAAAAACTTATTGTGTAAGCATCTATTATAATTATAGAAATAAAGAGTAAATCTTATATAATCAGGAATATTATATTATATATGTACTATTAGGAACATTTTTGTTTATTCTCATATCATATCTTCATATATTATGGAATTCTCTTAATTTTTTACTTTGTCTTAAGATGAATATCGATTAGAGTGTTTTTTTCAATGATGATGATCAAGAATGAGTGAAAGGTCTTAAATAGGTTAGATCATCTTTTCACTTTCTGGACTTTAGATAGATGCATGAATTAAATTCATTTTTGTATTAGGTAAATTTGGTCATATTGTTATATCTGACTAACTTTCTTAAAGATGATTTTGAATATATAAATATTGATTGCCAATTTAAATAATTCATGTTATGCATGTATATATAGTAAAAAATTAAAGAAAAAATATTATTTGGTATTATCACTTTTGAAGTCTTTTGGCAATTTATCCAAATTAACCTTTCATTATTCAAGATGGACAAAAGTTCAGAACGATCTTTCATGAATCTTTCGTGAATAAACTCAAACCATCCTACCCATCTTTTTTTCTCTCTCGCTCTCCTTAAACTCCATTCATGGGCAGAAGAGTAGTATGTTGTGGTGAGTATGGGTGGAACTACCCCCAAATACATACCCATAGATAAAAAAAAAAACGATGTCCGCTCCCATAAAATTTAATTGCATAGCATCCTCCACTTGAAGTTTACCAGACTCAATTTCCTACCAAACAAGAGCAAAGTGATTCCTCTTCAAACAATCAACAACTACTGTAGCGTCTAATTATCTATTCCATATAAGTTACTCGGATTTCAACTTACAGGTAAACGTACAACCCATAATTCCCTTCATAGTAAACACCTCCACTGTCACATCTTAACAGTTAAAACCGCCCCTATAGCAATCAAATCAAAATCCACTGAGCAAAAAAATTTAAAAAATAATAAAATAGAAGTTCCAAGTAGCTCAAAACCGAGCTCAAGAATCACACTACCTTAATAACAAATCCAAACACACAGCAACAGCAATAGTAGGCAAAAAAATTAAAACAAATATTATACAATATACTGAATCAAATCGAATAGAACTGAAACCTGTTGGCGCGAAATGTAATCAGCCTTGATGGATGAGATCGATTGAAGAAGGTCCGGCAGAGGCAACAGCTTCGCGACCTCGCGAACCGCTGCCTCCTTCGCCTCCACACCGAGATCCTCAGCCATCATCGTGCCTGCAGAAAAAGGAAGAAGCAAAATGAGCTCAAACCTCGAATGATGCACATATTCCTGAGTTAAATGAACAAATTCGCCGGTGATTTCCCGAATCTAGAGAGAAATTTACCTGATTTTGGGAAAATTGAACACGGATCACGTCAGAGTGCACGAAATTGCGATGCTGACGAGGTGCTAATTCGAGAAAGAGAAAGTTCTATAGGGGGAGCCGCGCTTGAACGAGCTTCCACGAAGAATAACGAAACAGGAATTGGAAATTGTTGCGACCACGGAGTGAAGGAGAACAAGTGAGAAAAAGGTTTATGAATTGGAAATGGAATGAAAATGAAACCACTAATTCTGGTCCAATTATTTTAATTTTTTAGATTAAAAAATACGATGATGAAAGAGTACGAAAAAGTGTTTATAGGGAAAAAGGTTTATGAAGTGGGATTGGAATGAATGAAGATGAAACCACTAATTTTGGTCGAATTATTTAAATTTTTTAAATTAGAAAATATGATGATGAAGACTACGAAAAAGTGTTTATTGAGAAAAAGGTTTATGAATTGGAAATGGAATGAAGATGAAATCACTAATGTTGGTCGAATTATTTAAATTTTTTAAATAAAAAAATATGATCATGAAGATTTACGAAAAAGTGTTTATTATTACTTTTAATATTATTATTATTATTATTTATTATTATTATTATTCACCAAAAGGCTGTAAAAAGTTAGTGACTTAAATTTATACAAAATTCTCTTCAATATTGAAGTTGTTAAAATAAGTGCTTAAAATTGTCTTATAAGATAGTCTTTCTATTATATATAAGTTTTACTTTAATATAATATTACAAATATAAAAAAAATAGTCTTTAAGATTAAAAATTAAAATAATTTTCATTTTCTTTCTAAACTTTCTTTCTATCGTTAGAATTTTCGTCTACTTGATACCAAAACCATAAAACCATGATATAAGTGAAGAAAAACAAATTAAATATATAAAAAAGTAAATAACAAAATATTCCCGGGGTTAATAACTTGTTTTAGATATTTTATATAAATTGCTAAAGGAATATATATATATATATATATATATATATATATATATATATAAGTTTAATTAGTATTTTGTTTTTTGTATTTAGATTTTTAATTTATTTTTATCTTTATATTTGATTTTGAGTTAATTGAGTTTATACTTCTTCTTTTTGATAAAAATTCAATTTGGATTTCTTTGTTTAAATTGATATTTACATCATTTAGAAATGCAAGTCAAATTCTAGGTCATTCACTTGTCAAAATCTAAATATGTTAATCTTTTTTTTTTTATAACCTTTCTCAACACACAACACTTTCTAAGTAAAAGATAATTCAAATGTTGATAACTAGATAATTCAAATGTTGACAACTAGATAATTTTTAACATGTGCACTTTGAAAAAAGTTAATGTCAATTAAACGAAATGGAACACATTTAATTATTTAAAAAAATAAAAATTAAAGACTCCGACTGAGTTTTGTTTTTTTTTTTAAATATGGGTATTTAGTCTCAAATTGATTTGAACATAATCTTTATGGTCAAGTAGATGGTATTATTAATGTAATAATAATGACATACATCATAAACAATGAATGACATGTCATCAATTAAAATTAACTTGTTAATATGCCGGTCTAATGATATCATCATGGTGAATTTGATGAATCAAAATATATTGACATTTTGTATATAAAAGTGATATTGAAAATGATACTAATTTGAGATAATTTAAAATGGAGGGATAAAAATTGAAAAAAGAAAAAGGTATTGTAACATTAAGACAAAAAGACTACATACCCAGAACAATATTCTTATAAGCAAGAAAAAATGACATTAATGAGTCATATAATACAATCACATCATAAATAACCATGAGAGTTATCCTAACTTCTGCCAATTATATATATTTTTTGCTTTATGAGTTGGTGAATGGAAATGCTATCAAAATGCCAAAGCAATGGTGGCTTGGAAGCTAAAAGCTCATTAGCTATTTCCTGCATTGATGGTCTGGATTTTGGGTGTGGACTCAAACATGCTAATGCCAACGTTACAACAAGCACAATATCTTGCATATCTTTTCTAAAATGTGGTAGTGGAATACGTGAGTCCAATATATCTTTCAGCTTCTTCTTCTGAATGGATGGGTCTGATAAACAAGAAATCAATTCAGCTGGATGTCTACCCATCATTGTTTCCAAAACCACTACTCCAAAGCTATAAACATCACATTTGGTGGTCACACTCAAGGTGTAAGCCAATTCTACATCAACCAAACAAACATTGTAAGCTATGTTAAAAGGGTTATCAAATCAAGTTTTGAATTACTTTGTTTTGAATCATGAATCATAGGATTCAGATCCATTGAAAAAGCACTTCTTATATATCACACAGATGATTGATTATAAGTGTAAAAAAACCAGAAATGGACAAAAATAACTTTAGCTAGTCATAAAACTAATAATTAAATTGTGTATCTCTGATTTTAGATGTAGATCGTTGAGAATACAAATGTGAATTTAAGTATCGTAATAAGTAGAAATGAGAAAGTTGAGTAAGAAGAGCTACAAACTTATTGGTTTAAGGTTTTGGATTGGAGATAGCGTGATCCCTCAAGTGAAAAAGTTTGATCATCATGAAATACATATTCATGCATTGTGAGATACAGAGTTCATTTTATGATATGAATAACTACATAGAAAAAATATATATGACTTTCATGCAAAAGGTTGTCCATAAAGAGATTGAATTTGTGACTCTATAACAACAATAAAACTTTACCTGGAGCAACATATCCATAAGTACCAGCAGGAAGAGTCTGATTCGATGAATGCAAATCAAGAAGTCGTGCAGTGCCAAAGTCTGAGATGAAAGCCTGCAACTCTGAGTTTAACAAAATGTTGTTACTGCTTATGTCTCTATGAACAATTGGTGGTGTACAATCATGGTGCATGTGAGCCAAGCCATAGGCTATTCCTTTTACAACATTTATCCTCTTGCTCCAATTCAGCTCTTGAGCTTCAACATCATAAGACAAGTTACAAAATAAGCTTCCTCTTTCCATGTACTCATACACCAAAAACATGCACTTGTCATGCAAGCAAAAGCCATAGAGCTTGATGATGTTACGATGGCGAATTTCTGTCAAGATCTTGGTTTCATTGCAAAAGCTCTTGTAAGAGGATGGATTTTCAGATTCTGCTTTGTGAAGTTTTTTCAGTGCAACAATTCTGCCACTGGGAAGTTCTGCTTTGTACACACTCCCATAAGCACCTGTTCCTATGCAGTACCTTATATCAAAATCTTCTGTGGCCTTAATTATGTCTTCAAATGCAATCTTACCATCATAGTTCCAAATTGAAAGCATGTCTCCATTCTTTCTTCTTTGCTCATTTCCAAACTCATTATGCAGGGGACAGAAAACATGAATTCCCCAACAGACAAGGACCATTGAGAAAATCATGCCATTGAAGGTAGAAAAGACAAGTATCATCACAAGAGAAATGTCAGCATCAGAAACATCAACATCAAAAGAGCAAGAATCTTTCATACCCTTGTTACCAATTAAAGATTCTTTTGGAAAACTACAAAAACTGTGATCTGAAGCATTAAAGGAGTTGTAAGACAAATTAAGGAGAGAAACAGAATGAAGGGCCTCAGGTATGTTGCCACTGAGGTCATTATAACTAAGATCTAGATATGAAATATTTCCTACTTGAGAAGGAATGCTCCCATTTAAAGAGTTGTTCCTTAACTGCAGATACTGACAATGCTCCAAAACATCATCTGGGACATGTCCCTGAAGATGATTGTTGGAAATATCTAAACTTTGAAGTCTTAGGATTTTCCCAATCCCAGGTGGAATAGAACCAGTTATTTGATTCCAAGAAAGTTGAACACTAGTTACTTCTGTCAGTGCAGATATCCCTTCTGGTATAACACCAGAAATCTTATTATGAGAAAGATCCAAAACTTTGAGATGGATCAAGTGCTCTAAAGTAGAAGGGATTGAGCCATTGAGTGAGTTATTTGAAAGAGTTAACTGCTCCAAACCTCTTATACTCCCTAGTTCTGAAGGAATGTGGCCATTAATCTGGTTTGAGTCAAGGGAGAGTAGGATCAAATTCTTCAACTGGCCCAAAGTAGAAGGAATCACACCAGTAAGAAAATTGTTAGAGATGTTAAGTGTCTGAAGTTGAGTGAGACTTGAAAGAGAACTAGGTAACTCACCTTGAAGAAAATTAGAAGACAGATCAAGATGGAGAAGTTTTTTCAGAGAGCTTATTTCTGAAGGAATGTTTCCTTTGAGTCCTGATCCACTAAGCTCTAGAGTGATTAAATCAGGGAATGCAGCCACATTGAAATGCTGAATATGAGCTTTTGTTGAAGGAATATAAAAATATTTCTTAGTTGAAATCTCTGTAACACTTTGAGCTTCATTGCACATAATACCATTCCATTTACAGTATTCTGAGATATTTCTACCTCCCCATCCACTCTGAAAAAAAGCTTTTTGTTCCTCATTAGTGGATGAGGAATTGGAAGCTGCATTGACTCCTTGTAGGAACAATGCATAGAAGAAGGTAACAAATACAAGATCCACTAATGGTAAACTGATATATGAATTTTCCATGCTCAATTCAAATTTGAATGACTGAAATTTCTAATGAGAAACTTGGTTATAATGTTACTGGCCCTTGGACTAATTATATGTGTGTGACACTTTCGGTACTTGGATTAAATTTTGAAGTTTCCTTGGCTTTGCACAAAAGACTTTTTAAATTATGGTTGATGATAGAATGAGACATTTAAGGTGGCCACAAATAATAAGTGTCACCTAGGACTTGTTTGTTGTTTGGAGGAAAGTTCTTCTTAGGTACTTTAGAAAAAAAATTGAGAAAGAAAAATAAAATTAGTTTAAGCATGAGTTACACATAATACTAAAGAAAAATAAAATTAGTTTAAGCATGAGTTACACATAATACTTCATATAAAAACGAATTAAATTGTGTATAAGATAATTTTAGTTTAAAAAGATGGATTTTGTTTGTCTTAATTTTTTTTGAAGTGTTTACAAAGAATTTTCCATGGTACATACAAATTTGAATGACTTGTTGAACACAATAATGTCCTTGGTCCCAGCACTTTGAACATATGATACTGGCATGGAATTGTGGTTTCATTTCGGAATTTTCTTTCAAATTTTGGAAACAGAGCTGTTGAATGGGACAAAGTCTATGGACGTGCAAAATACTTTTACACAGTGGAATTCTAAGACTATTGGTTGAAGAGGGTTCGCTGATATATTGAATGTGGAAAATTGGCACATATCATAGAGTTTATCACTCTGCCATAGTTCCTGCAAAAGTCAAGGTCATGGAAACCAAATATTGGTTCAAGTTGTCACTATTAAGTTGAATTTGAAGTATAAACTTTAAATAATTATAATAATTAACATTAACAAGTTAAAAACATTGTTTCCAATTTTATATTAACAAAATAAAAATTAATAATATATATTCTTTTCATATTTGACCGAATAATTTTTGAGGTAGACTAACCTGATTGTCAGATTTTAACTTAATATATTTTACATCTTTATTAGCTTATTTATAAATTTATTGGGACAAATATTAAAATTTAAAAAATATAAATATCACTTTACGTTTATAGTTTTAATATTTTTAAAAATTATAAGTTTAAAATATAATTTTTTTATTGAAATTAAAAATGTAAAAATTAAAATTAGTTTTAATATTTAGGTAAAGTGATTTAATGTATACATTATCAAAAATTATTTTAACATATATATATATATATATATATATATATATATATATATATATATATATATATATATATATATTTTATTTTTTTTTATTTTATATTTTTTTATAATATTATAGAA
>Ga0214544_1001576_pt1 | contig 47709 bp, 25 predicted proteins | sample CNSS3metaG_FD_160074 | JGI IMG/M metagenome (GOLD analysis project Ga0214544, IMG submission 160074) | Root nodule microbial communities from cowpea collected in UCLA plant growth center, Los Angeles, California, USA - CNSS3 | ecosystem: Host-associated > Plants > Roots > Nodule | place: USA...
AGAAAAAAATTTTTTTTACAAATATATATATATATATATATATATATATATATATATATAAGGGTATTTTTGTGAATTAAAGTTTAGCGGGTACGGGTATCCACGGGTACGGATACTATGATACCTGTACCCGCCTCGTTAACATGCGGGTATCAAAAATACCCGTACCCACGAATAGCAGGTATCCATTTTTAATATCAATTTCTTACCCATTGCGGGTTTTATCTGCCACGGATATGAATATTTTTGACATCCCTAATCAAGGTAGAGCAGATCTCACTTTCAAAATTATTTTTGGATGTTAGACTTACGATGAAAGATGCTTTTGCATATCAATATCAGTGAAAATTTTGTACTTCCAAATATTAATTGAACATATATATTTATATAATATCGAACATCGATATCTATAATATATATATATATATATATATATATATATATGGAAGTCGACTTTCGATATATATTTATATATATTTTTGACATTTGAAAGTCTGTCATTTTCACCGGATGTTAACAGTCATAGGTATTCTTTATTGAAAGTCGATATTTGGAAGTAATTTGGAAATGAAATTTGAGTTAGTCTAATTAAATAATCAAAGAGTATTTTTGGAATTTAATTTTTTTTTTTGGAGTTGTAGAAGAAATTTTGAAGGTGTAGGAAGAAATCTCCATATTTGTTTGTGCCACGTGGGTGGTTTCACTAACTTTATCATTTTTGCACTCATTCTTTGTTTGTTAGGAGGATAGAAAGGGACTGAGAAGAAGAAGAAGGAAAGATGAAAAAAGCCAGGAAAAAGGGAAATAAACAAAATTATCTGTATTAAAAATAAATGAATAATAATAATGTAAAAATTTACCTAAAAACAATGTAAAACATGTTATAAAATCTTTTACAAATCGTACATCATACAATTACCAAATCTATTTAGTTATATAAAACAACAAATTTCTTTTTTGTTTACTAAGAGATGTTTCCAATAAGTAAAGAGAGGAAAAAATCTCCACTAAAAATAGTTTACAAAGTATGGTGAAGTTATGAATGAAGGTTGTGGATACATTTTCACGTGCGTTAATTATTAAACCGTTATTTTAGAGAAGTATTTTTTTGATGGTAAGATAACAAAAACTGTGTACTAGGAATATCCAGCGGTGGTTGTTAACGTGTCAAAAGAGGATTTGTGGAGTTGAGATTTCCTTGTCCAATCCTCATAGCTACAACTGACTAACTTCTTTCTTCAGATTCTGGACCGCAATAAAACCCAACTTAGAATTTGGAAGAATCTAGACACATTGCTTTTCAAAAACTTCAACTTCAATTATTTTGTACGTTAATAAAATTGAACCAAGAAAATAAAATACAGAGAGCGAAATGAATTAAAGTGAGTGAGTGTACTAAGTTTGAGGCAGGAAACGAAAGGAGATGAATATTATTTTTTGCAAAACCTGAAATGAAAACATTATCACCATACCACAAATAGTGTTGGAGACGTGGTCACTCTTGTTGCCTGTCATCAACTATTACACCACATCCACACCCTTGTTAAATTATAGATGGTGTTCCTCTTCTATCATCATTTTGGTAAACCCTACCTTAACATATTCAACACTACCATTCCCAACATTCTGAACCAAACCACCGAGGTAAGGTAACACTTCGTTTCATACTCCACCAATGGCGCAAACCATGTTGCTCATGTCCAGTGTCTCTAGCAGCCACTCCCTGGGTTTGAAGAAGGATCTTTTCCTCCAATTGAGGCCTAAATTCTCTCAACTCTCCTTCAACCCTCTTCCATCTTCAACTCCTTTCCCTTCTTCACCTCGTACATTCACAACTCTCGCCCTCTTCAAATCAAAGACCAAGGCCCCTCCTGCCAAGACCAAGGTACTCATTTTCCATTCTTTTATGTAAATCAAACCTGTGTCTCAGAAAATTACGAGATTTACGTTGTGTATTCATTAATTGAGGTTGTAAAGCCAAAGCAAAAGGTTGAAGATGGTATCTTTGGTACTTCTGGAGGGTTTGGTTTTACTAAGCAGAACGAGCTCTTTGTGGGTCGTGTTGCCATGCTTGGTTTTGCGGTTAGTAAAATAAATCTTACCTTGTAATTTAATAAACAGTGGCATGACGTCATATTTTATTGTGAGTCAGGAAGATTTATAAAAACATTTGTGTAGGCATCATTGTTGGGTGAAGGAGTAACTGGGAAAGGGATTCTTGCACAATTGAATCTGGAAACTGGAATTCCCATTTATGAAGCAGAGCCACTTCTTCTGTTTTTCATCCTTTTCACGCTGCTGGGAGCTATCGGAGGTTTAGGTGACCGTGGGAAATTTGTTGACGATGAGGAACCCAACACCGGAGGTGTTATTCCCGGAGGCAAAGGCTTCAGAGAAGCACTTGGTCTCGGTTCAGGTACCTCACTTTCGAAACAAACAATGTTGTTCAATTTCGGAGTTCTTATAGTAACATTTATAGAAGAGTAACATTTGTTGGGTTATTTTTCAGGTCCTTTGTTTGGATTCACGAAAGCTAACGAGCTATTTGTGGGAAGATTGGCTCAATTGGGATTCGTTTTCTCTCTGATTGGAGAAATTGTTACTGGGAAGGGAGCACTCGCCCAGCTCAACATTGAGACCGGTGTACCGATCAACGAAATCGAACCCCTTGTCTTGTTCAACGTTCTTTTCTTCTTCGTTGCAGCTTTGAATCCTGGAACTGGCAAATTCGTTACAGATGAGGGGGATGATGAATAGAGAATAGCTCTTTTTCTTTCTTTATCTCTGTTTAAACAATACTTCCTTCCTTATCTATCATCAATGCATTCAGTTCACAACAACAACAAAAAAAAAATCATCACACTTTTCTGATCTGTTTTACCCTATTATATCCTACTTCCTCATACACACGTTACACGTGTCACCGAACAAGCTTACCGGTGTGGGAATTAACCATTGCTTGGTGTCGGCGCAACACGTAAACTAAGAAAATATAAATAATTTGTTTTGTTTGTTTGTTTTGACATACGTGGTAGATATTAATAATGCTTGGTCGACGCCTCCATAAATAAAACAAAATCACTTGCATCATGGGCGGTAGCATATAAAATTTCTATGATAAATTTATTATAAAACAAAGAAGATTAGAAAGCGAAAAATGTCACGAACACGTTAAATTTCATACATTTTCTCACCTTCGTTAACATGTACTTAACAAAAGCAACTACAAAAAGAAACCCTGTCTTACGATAAGAAATAACTTAACGAGATTGGTCCCGCGTCTTATTTTAGTCTAATTACGAATTTAATTTTAAATTAACAAATAGTCAGCAATATTAATCATAAAAGTAAGTGAATAAATGTATATTGCAATGGCTTAAATACTTTATTTATTTAAAAAAACGTAAAAATGTCTATTACATCACAAATTTTCTAATTTAAACGTATGACATGAAAGGTCTTTCTTAATCCCGTCAATTGCTACAATGACTAAGCAAATGTGTAATTAACTCGGGAAGTAATTGGTGACCCTAATTAATTATAATGGACACAATTACGGGCATAGTGGTATGAATTGTAAATATAAAAAAAATGTTAAATATATTCTAAATATGATTTGTAAAATTGTAAAAAACGACCATTTGATTGTGTAAGTAGTAAATAAATAAATATAGTATATAAAAAATTAAAAGTCTTAAGGAATGTTTAGAAATTAGAAGGACGTGTGAATTGGTTTGGGTAGAGTCAAAGTGGTGGTGGACTCTATAAGGGACACGAACCTGCACAACCATAACTTCCAATAAGGCAGTTTCTTTCCTTCTTCCTCTTGTTATTATTAACTTTTCTTTCTCTTTATCTTTCTCATTCGCTCACTCGATTCATCTCAAAATGGAGAATTCCGTGTTTAACAAAAAATCACAAGTTCATCACAATCCAATTTCCTCCTCCTACACCTATTCCTGCTCTTCTCAGAGGGATGTCCACTACAGGTTCTTTCTCCATCTCTTTTTGCTTTTCTTTTTCTTCTTCTGTTTTTTCTTTCACAATAATTGCAATATCATGTTTGCTTCTTTCCTAATAAATATACCTGGTAGGTCATTTTTCAAGTCTGAATGACTGAAAAGCAGTGGCTACTTGATTCTCCTTTCACTTATATTCCCTCCTCTATGCTCTATCCATCACATGTTTTCGGATTCTTTAGGGTTAATGTTTCTTTCCTTTAAGTGTGGTTCAATTTGTTTCTCTTTTTTGGGATTGTTGCTATGAAAGAGTAACATAACATGGTATCTAATTCGCCTTTTTCATGGAAAAGGTTTTGGTTGTTAACATGTTTTGAGTGGCCAGAGTATTTCCGGGGATAGTCAAATACTACCATCTAAAAGGGTTGACTTATCTTAATAGATGTTCTTCGTGACACACACAAAGATTAAACTCATGATCATCACAAACTTGAGAAACATAATTATCTTCCATGTTAGTCGAATTGTTTATTTGGCATCTCTATACAATTTGAACACGACTACCCATGTTCTTTACCTTTCTTTTTCCCTTAATTCCACTCAAATTAATTTCTCAAATCGATCTTCAAAATCAAACGCATCCTAAATTATTAAAAAAAAACTGATTATGTGTTTCACTAAAAAACAACGAGACCAACTTCTCAGTAAACCGTCGCAAAATTTTGCCTTGTGTTGTAACAGTATGCTATGGTCAAATTTGCCTCTTCTACTTTTCTTTCTTTTTGACCATTTCACAAATACTTGGTGGGTGATGATTGGGATGGTCCAAATCCAATGCGAATGAATTTTCAAATTCTTGTTTTTGCAGTTGTGGCACTTGTGGGTATGAGCTTAACCTATCATCCTCTAACCGGAGCATATCCTCCATCGGTTCAAAATATGGGAAATCCATAAGGCGAGGTATTATATCATTCTTCAACGTTGATGACAGCAGATTCACCCGTGCTGATGAAATTGAATGTGCGCCATTTTTTTCTAAGCACTCGTGGGGTTTGTTCCGCAAAAAAACCAAGCTTCTCTGTCGCAAATGTTGCAACCATGTTGGATATTCCTACAATGATCACACTTCATCGTCTTTTCCCCTCCTTTCAAACGGAGCCCAACCATCACCTGCCACCGAAGCCTCAACTCGAATGAAATATGACATTCGCATTCGTGCCTTGCAACCTTCATCTCAAGAATATGGAATCACCGTGTCAGCTTGACATTTTAATTACCTAGCAAAAATTGTTCCATTCCTTACCACATAGTAATAATGATCACTGACTACAAGAAGTTTGTGATTTTTTTTTTCTTTTTAAGGTGTGAACTCATTATTCATATACGTAAAGTTCTGTCTTTGCCCTGTTCCAGTGTGTTTGTATATAAAAGTTGTAGCTGTTGGATTTTGGAATGTGAAATTCAATTGGAAAAAACTGAGACATAGCATCAATTGGTGTGATACCTGGTAAATCAGAAGTTATTATCTAACATTGAATTATCAGATTTCAAAGTTGATGATTCCTACTCTGGTGGTCCTCGCATTTTATTATATTTTATATTGTAGACTATGAATATAATGTTGATATACAATCGTATAGTATAGTATTATTTTAGCAAACTTTCATTTCAATGTCCATAAATGTATGCATGTCTTGGGTAAACGCCAAAAGTAAAAATCAATATAAAGATAGTTTGAAGAATGATATCATATTCATATCAATTTAGACATTTAGACGCTGGGGTCAGCCACATTCACTTTTTTATTTTTTTTTTCCAAGTATAAATTGTTCATGTAAAAAATCTGACATTACTTTCAAACTTTTAAGGGTTAATCTTCCTAGAACTTTCTAACTCATATTTGAATTCTTATCTGTCTCTCTCACAAGTGAGTTAGGTTTTACCAACACATTTTCACTAATACTAATTGTGGTTGGTCTTACTACAAGGAGACATACTTATCTCTATTTGAGTTGGATACCAAAATAAATCAGAGAAAGATTAATCACTGCTGAGATATGAGTTATGTAAGAAACTTAATCATGTTCTTAACATAAAACCTTAAAGTTTAATATTTGTGGGACTTGTTTCTTTTTAATATACAATTTTACTTTTTTTTTTTCTACGAGACTTTCAATTTATATTTAGATTACTAACAAATACTACAGTGAATTTTGAAGAAAAAGTAAAGTACAATGATATATTTTTTTTCAAAGTGATTTTGGGTGATGCTCCTTTCTCACCCTTCAATCAACTATTCATGCATATTTACTCTCCTTGACACACACCTCTTGGTGTCTGTGCATATTGTGTATGGGTTAGTGATAAAGAGAGATGACAAGCATTTCTGAGTGAAATTGAAACGTTCGAATATCTTAGGTTGATTGATGTTATCGGGAGACAATTATAGATTTGAATCCAAAACTATATGTTTTTGGACCTAAAAGACGTATTCAACAAAATGAGAAGTGAAAGTGGATTGACTTTATGGACCCATGCTTGAATTAAAACTATAACTTAGCTGGGTGCTTCTTCCTACACCCCCACAGTTTTCTTCCTGCACCTCTTTAAGAATGTAGTTGTGTTGGTTCTCAGTTAGGTATTTATCAAAGTCTCCACATCGAGTAATATGAAGAAAATAGAGCAGTCCAAAAATATTATAAAAATAAAAATTGCTTCTGGAATTGTTACCACAACTCAATATGTCTTCTGGATGTATGGGAACTTGGAAAGTTGTGTGTCACTGAAAGATTTATAATTTTTGTCAAAAAAATTACACTATAATGAGTTTGCCATTTTGGTTTATAAAAAATAGTACAAAGGTTTGCAATTTTTGTTCAAAAAATTACACTTAAGTGATAATGTTTTTTTTTAAGTCTTTTTGGATATAGGTCTTAGGTGTCGGACAACATTAAATGTTCAACGAAGAAGTGTGTTATGTTCGAGGGAGAAGTGTGTCAATGTGAAAGGATTAACACTTGAGGGAGAGATTGTTTAGAAGATTGTTGCGAATCCAAATGTGAGTCTAAGTCTCACATTAAGTAAAATTGAGAAAGTTGAGCACCCACTACTAAAATTTGTCATAATATATGATATTTTTCTTATAAATTTGTTAAAAGAATTTGTAGAGAAATACTATTTTCTGCTATTTTTCTAAGAAGCTTAATTGGTAGATAATTTATTCATTGATAATTATTTCCTACAAAATTATAAAATTCGTAAGTATTTCCTATAAATATTTTTGTGAAAAGTTTGTAAAAAATTTGGTAACAACTTCCTATAAATTTTTTTCATAACAAAATTTATAAGTATTTCTTAAAAAAAAAATTATAACAAAATTGAGAGAAAATATATTTTTTTTTAATAATAATCATATAATAATAAAAACTCATAAATCATGATATTTAGGTTTTGGATTAAGAATACTCAGTAATTCTAAATTATGTTATCCGATTTGTTACTACGAAGAGGATAAAATGGAAAGAAAAAAAAGTTTGCAGATAGAAAAAGAAAAACGTGGGTTCAGGAAGAAACGCCTCTCTTAACATTAGTTTCCCATTAATGGACTGCACAACCTTAAGAGACTTGCGTCACTAATGTTACAATAATCTAACAATTTAATGCTTAAAATGGTACCTCTTCATCAAGAATCCTGGACAATAATAAAAAAACAAATTCTAAAATTGTGTACTATTAATCAATTTAATCTTTTAAATTGTGATAAAATAAAATCGATATCTAAAATAAATAAAACGGAAAAATACTCCTTAAAGTTATAAATTATCAATCAATTTACTCCTTACAATATTGTATCCATAATATAATAAGATAATTCAATATTGGTCCATAACTATAAAGATTTTATTGTATTTGATATTTTTTAAGTTATATTTATGCTGATTGGTATAGTATTATACTAAGTTTATATACAATGTAAATTTTATCGACCAATATTTTTATTTTATTTTAAATATCTTTTTCAATTTTATGGAAATGAAGTAACAATAAAAAAAGTAATAAAATGACAATTGTTTTAATATATTTTAAATAAATGTATTAGAACAATTTTAGCAGATTTTTGACCGTGTATTTTTCACGGAAGTCAATCCAACTTGTGAGACTCGTGGGATTTGTTTTTTGTTGGTAAAAGAGTTGTGGGATTTTTATAAATAACAAAGTTTTTCCTTTAAATATTTAGTCTAAATGTTTATGCTTTATTTAGACTTGATTCCAAATTATTGATCAAATAATATAAAATTAAATTTTATACTAATTTATAAGTTATACCAAAATATTTATTACACTTGGACATTACGAACTGAGCATAATGCCTCTAAGGTCGAAAAAAATATGTGAAATGAAATTCAAAATATTATGAATGATATTTTTTTAATGCATTATTTTTTATAATATATTTTCATATCGTGTTGACTTTTCAAATGAACAAATAAAAATATCTTGCATTTCTAAGAATAGAAACAAAAGCAGCGTATTGTATTATTACAGTTCAAAAAAAAAAGTGGTGGCTGAGATTAAATCCCTTATACTCTATTCTCATCCAACTAACATTTTTTTTTTCTTTATCGACAATAAAAAATATATTAATCGAAAATACTTGGGATGTTTTAATTCTTAAAAAAAAAATTTAAATACTAAGATCACACACAAAAATTTAGGAAAAAAAGAAAAAACATGTACTGACATTGTTATGAAAAAAATTTAATAAAGTTTGATCTTCAACAAAATATTTCCAATATTGTTGGACCAGACTTTCATTTAAATATAAAAATTTTGCTTTTGGATATTTTATTTGTAATACATATCCAAACTTTTGGACTAAATCTAACTAACAGATAATGTAGTAGTTTGGGGGCATAAATCCTCTTTCAGTTACCAAGTTCTTGTCACTATAACCTCATCTTTTCAATCCACGTTTAGCTTCTTATCGTAAAAAATTAATCACATCATCAAATATAAACATTCCTTAAAATGTATTAAAATTAACCAAAACTTGATGCCCTTCTATCCATATTCTTTACTTTCTTTATTCCTTTTTTTTATTCGAAAAATGAGTATATATTCAGCAGCAAATATTCTTAATTGGCATCCTAATCTGTAAGTAAAGGAATACTACATCATAATCCAATCTTACGCGGCCCAAAATTACGTCTTTTTTTTTTAAATAAATATTTTCTTAACTAAAATCATTTCCCACATACATAAAGATTATCTTTTTGAAGGTTTTGAAAATCTTGCATAAATCAAAGATAAAAATCAATACAATATTAAAACATATAATTGTAAGATTTGTTCGACCTATAATGTTGTTTATTACAATATTATTTAATAACATTTTCCCAACAAATAATATGGAAAGGATGAGGTTTGAAGATAGAAGAGAGGGTGCATTCCACATGGGGTGTTATTGTTGTAACTTTGAAACGAAGTTGACAAGAAACTGAGAAGTGAAACCAAAACAGGAAATACGTGAGCAATAGCTTGTGAACACACTGTCCCTACGTACTCCCAATTCTCATTATTCATCTTGGAGTAATAATATCTTCACATATATTACATTTATTTAAGACATAAATTATTATTTATTAAAAAAAAGAAGTAAAATTTTGCGTAAAGAAAAGAAAAAGAGTAAAAAAATTCAATTTATTTTTCCCAATCTCTGAACCAAATTAAATTTATAGAACATATATAATTGTGTGTATGCGCTGTATCTTCTTCTAGTCCTCTCTTTCGCTTTAGTTGGGCAATTCCACACAAACTCAAATTTCTTGGTTTGAAAAGGAATGCATAGTTGTTTGGTCGCAAGTATCTAAGCCTAACTCGGCAAAAACATACTCATCACACACACCTATCATTGGACCATTTATGTATATTTGTTAAATTTTGAAAATACGTGTAATGCCAATTTTGATTTATATATAAAAAAAATGCATCAACAAATGAGTTGTTAACCTAAAAACCATGATTGGATGATAGAAAAATATGGAAAAACATTAAAGAGCATGAGATTTAAAAGAAAAGGTATACCTAAGTTGATTCTAAACTTGGTGATAAAGCAAAATATTTGCGTGGTGCATTATAGAGAGTAATATAAATGATAATAATAATTTGGTATGATGGAAATGGTGCCACATTTCGTGGATTTCCCAATCTAATGAGCTTGTTGGTTTTTAGTTGGGTGAGGATTGGATCGTGTCTTGTCATTTTCTTGTGCTCCGAATAAAGCTTTTCTTCTTCAGTCCCTTCTAATATGTTGTGGTCCTTATGTGGCAAATTCATGACCCCACCCCCAATGCCATCCATCACTTGGGGACAAAATGGCCTTGTGTAGGGCACCCATCACACCACTAAGCTAATTATAAGGGCCTAATCGGACAAGCACACATGCACTATCACTTGCGTCGTCGGAAAAAAAACATTTATATATGTAACCCAGATTCATCATCATCATTATTATTATTCACCAAATAATTTTTATAAAATGTTTGCACTGTTATTTATTATTATATATAGTGGTATTTAGAAAACTGGGAACAAGACATTCTCCCCCCTAAGACAACTATAAGACAAGTACTGTAACACAATGTTGAAGGGCCCTTATGCTTCATTGTTTCCCACTACGGGTACCTAACATGAGGAGTTCGTGTTTTTTTTTATGGAGAAAATTCTTAATTTTTCATTATATTTTTTTAACTATATTATAACTCTGAAAACCAAACCTTTTACAGCCTGTACTGTCTATAGCCATGAAGAAATTAAAAACCCAAAACCATTTGATTACAAGGAAGAGCATATTTTTAGATAGCAAGAAGGAGAGAAAGGGAATTTGAATAGTATGATGTAACTTTACAGTGCAGACTGCAAAGTGAAGAAGAAAAATGGTGGTGTTGTTTATGAGGCTTTATTCGATGGTCGTTTTCCTCTTTGTCAGAGTCCTCATCCAACCACCACCACCACCCTTTCTCACCTTGACTCCCTCCACGTGGCACACACCGCCACTCTTCTTCCACCGTATGAGCTGGAACATGTGCCCTATCCTCTTTCGCCACCTAAACGCCTCACGTGACTTCGCGTGCTCTATCACGCTCTTCTCCTTGTTTTCCTTCTTCCACGACACTTTCCTGTTGCACTTCTCTAGGGACACCTTCTTCGACACTCTGCTCTTTTCCCACGACGCCACCCCGTTCTCTTCAAACTTGATTGAGATGAACGACTCTGCAAAGTTTTTTTTTTTTTTTCTTCCTTTTATTAAAGTCATTCCACAACAAAAAGATAAAGCAAAAATGCAAAAAAAATATGTAAAAGAAAACCTTTTTTTCTTTTATACACTTTACTATCATACCCTAACCTTTGCTTTCCTTACTTTTTGGTTTCTGCTATGCTAGTATTCCCCCACAGTTCCACCTAACCAGACTCATAATTCTTGCTACATCATAATAATAATAATAATAATAATAATAATAATAATATCCTTATATATGTTTTTGTTCGTACTAAATCACTATGCTGCCGACGTATTTTGCTCAGTGAAAAACGGAGATAAAAAAAAAAAAAAAACAGTTATGTGGCCTAATTAACTCCCCCATCAAATCTTGGAAAATAATTTTGCAGTGTCATAATGCTCTTGGCGTATGCATCTGACAGGCATGTGCGACGCCAAGAGGAAAAGAATGACACACAACACAACACAACCCAAAGCCTTCAACTCCTCTCTTTCTGTCTTATAGCACTCTTATCGTTGTAGCTACGCTTTTTGACCTTAATTTCGTAATCATCACACAATGTAATCTTCCACATGAAGACACGCAAACATGCACTCATAATTCTCCACCAATAATGAAAGCAATTCATCAACATTCAAGTGAAAAAAAAAATATCCCCCACTACAACCAATTACCAATTATAATCACACCACACCAAACACCCAATTAACCGAGAAGGAGGCAATAATTAAGAGATAATTATAATTGCAATCGCAAGCATTCAACATTAATTAGTAACATAATGAAGGTAAAAGTGAATCGGGAGGTTCTAATTATTACCTTCTGGACTGGGAGAGACATCGTCATAGTCATTGTCGTAGTCGTGGTTGTGAGATTTCCAGTGGTGGGATTCGTGGCGAGTGAAGAGAGAGCCGAAAGCGAAGATCTTGTGAATGGAAGAGGGTGGTTTTGCGTGTGGAAGCCGGTGGGAAGATTTGGAGGAAGAAGAACAGTGGTGGTGGTGGTGGTGGTGACGGTGGCGGTGGCGGTGGTGGTGGCGACCTTGTTTTGCGGCGAGGAGGAGGAGCCTCTCGTTCAAGCACAAGGGGCAGACCCCGAGAAGAAGTTGTCGGGGGTGGAAATAGCAGAATGATTTTTCTTCTCTGTAGGCATTATTTGTAATATTGTTCATGATATGGTGGAATTGAAAGACACTTGGGAATGGAGAGAGAAGAAGAGGAGAAGGAAAGTTGAAAGGGAGAAGGAAGTGTTGGGAATATATATGGTGGAAAAGTGAAACTAAATGGAAGATCATCAACGTGGCCCACCAACACAACACAACATTCATCAATCTAAACGATGTATGTAATGTGAATAGTGTTGTGTTGGGAGTATAAATACTGGTAATGTGTTTATACAGTACAACAAATTCCTGTTAAGTAATCTCCTTTGTTTTTTTTTTTCAATAGAAAAAGTAATCAACTTTTTTTTTTCTGTTAAAGCTAAGCTTTATAGGTTTTAATCTTCAACCTAGTTCTTTATGACACTCTCCCATGTTCTTTTACAAAATATTCTCTTGTGCTTATCACTGTAAAACTCAAACCCAAAGATTATTATTATTTTTTTTATGTATATTTGTTTGCTTTTCAGAAAGTTTAAAAGTTAAATAACAAAACAGTATTTTGAGATTGAAAAGTGAACCACAGCACAGGTGCCTAATATGCTATTTTCTGAATCTGGAATATATACTTTTTGTTAACGTACTTACAAATAAATAGTTACAATTTAATATGAGATATATTTTTTTAAAGTAATTTTTTTATTATTTTTAAATTACTTAAAAAATGTTACGTTAAATTTATTTAACAAAATTTAATTATAAAAATATCATTCTCCTTAATCAATAACACTTAAACACACGTATAGATATATACATGCATAGTTTTATTTTATAATTGTCTTCTGAAACTGGATTCTTTAAAAACTAACTTTTACCTTAAAGTAAAATTTTGGAATTGAATCGCATGATAAGAAAAACCAAGATTTGAAATTGTAAACTAGTTAAAAGTAATCCATAAGTTTTTTTCTGATATTAATCATCAATAGATCATCGAACATTTCTTATTTAATAAAATAGTCACCAGAAAAAAAGTTAACCATATGTATTAACCTAATTAGGTTATACGAAGAGCATATTATATAATTTTCTTTATTTTTTCTCTATGGAATAAAATAAAATATAGTTTTTCATTCAAATTTTCATCTGAGATTGCTTACAAGTTTGATGTTAGTCTTTTATTTTTATTATTAATTACTAGAAATTCTCATATTAATAAAATTTTTCTTGCAAATTTGTATCAAAAATTTACAAGAAAAATTTTTTTTCTATTATTTTTTATATTTGTAAATAATTATTTTCTACAAAATTATAAAATTTGTAAATATTTTTTACAAAATTTTGTTGCGAAAAGTATTTTATACAAAATATTTTGTAAAAAATTTGTAACAATTTCTAGCAAAACTTTTTTACAACGAAATTTGTAAATATTTTCTATAAAAAAAATTTCAAAACAAAATTGTCAGAAAATATATATATTTTTAACGGTCATTCCATACCATTTTTAAAATGGCTCTTTTTTAAACGGTTTTCAAATTTATTGAAGATTATTAAATAACATGTGTAAAAAAAAATATTTATCGTAAATTTGGGTTTCTTATAGTTTTTAATTAATAACAAAAAATATTAAAAATACACAGAAATTTTTTATTTGGTATAATTTATACATAAAAGAATTACAAAAATATGACAATATGTAGTGTAGTATTACTATTACATATTTCAGTTAAAATGTATTTTGTTCAATTAATTCATCTATACAACCAAACACAAGTAAAATGAAAAATAATTATTTCATAAATATTTAATATGTCTACTCAAGGTTAAATTATTTTTCACCTGAAACTAATTATTTCATATATTCAATAAAAGGATCCAAAATTAATTTAATAAATAATTAATCATTTTTTAATAATATTATTTACTTTATTAGTTGTGTCTAGAAATATTAAAGTAGGATTTGTATCCAAGAATTTCCCTTGTTTCCAGCAGCTGCCACAGGGTACGGTACGGTGCATAGAAGAATAGCCAATTTTGTTCTTCGCTATGTTTTTAATTTGTGGAATTTAAAAGATTTGAAATAATATTATTTTATTTATTATTTTTATGACTAATTATAAAACTGCCACGTATTTTCATTTTATTAACAAAACTATGTATAAAAAATATAAGGAGATAAATCTTGTTTTTACTATTTTCTATACAAAATTTTTAAAATAAAATAAAGAAAAAAGTGTGAAATTCAAAATTGTTTACATAAAAAAATACCTAGTTTAATAGGTCCGTCATTGAATGTCTTCTGGGAATATTGTGCACTGCGTTTTAAGGAAAACTAACTAACTGAACCTTCTCCAAATTGTTGGGTTATTTATATGAATTTCAACATTTCCTTTGACTTTAGATGGGAAATTAACTTAAAACAAATAAATGTTTGAATAAGGAAAACAAAAAAGGTTATATTTCCGAAAATTTAATGTCATAGAAAAAGTCGTGGGTTTGAATAAAGCATTAATGTAAACTAGAGCAGAGACTTTTTTTGAGAGGTAGGTTTGAATAATAAATGAAAAATATGACCATTGTAAATGCACTTTCTTTCAATGATGTAACCTATATGAATATGAGCCTACATGAAAGAGATGGCCAAAACACCCAAACCTAAAATCAAATAACCTCTACTTCATTTTACAAATTAATGTGTCCACATTTTTTTTGGCATGCTTTATTTAAAGATAAAACTACCAAAGTTTAGGCTTACAAACAAACAAAAAATCTTATTGAATTTTATCGAACAAAAAAAAAATACACTTTTTGGTAAAGAAAATGTAAAATGAAAAGATTAAGCTTACTTTATATCTCATTATATTTAAAGTGACTTTATTTTTTTAGTCAGAAAAACAAATATAGTTAAATAAGATAATAGAGTCATACAAAAAATAACAAATACAAATAAAAGATAACATATTGATATGGAAAACAATAAAGAAAGAGAAATTAAAGATTATAATTCATCTATTTGATATGGAGACTACAGTTATTACTCATTTATAATTTTGAGGATTATTTTGTTATTTTTTTATTTTAAATACTATAATTTTGAAAACCGCATTAGTTGATAGGTAATGATATTAATTTTTATTGTAATATTTATTCAGTTTAAATACTAATTAACTTATCGTTTTAGTTTAAAAGCTAAAGTAATGATTTAGATTTTAGGGTTTAATACCAGATTAGATTTTGGATTGCAACAACAATACACAGCTAGTATATGTTGGAATAGAATAGGATGTAGTTTGAATTTATGATAAACGTGTTATGTTTATTTATACTTATCAGTATATCATCACATTATGAGTTTGATTAATTAGTAATTATATACAAAGTATCAAATTTCCTAAATACATAATAACATTGGTGGATATAAGTATAATTATGTTTTTTTATAGAAAGTTAATCAGAATCAAATCCGCCACAGTAAATTATAATTACTTATTTTTAATGTAACATTATCACATTTCACCTGTTATTTAAAAGTATATCAATTCTTACAAATAATTTTATCCAAGAGAAAACAAAAGGAATCATGAAGTATTCTGGTGGGTGTGAGCCAGTGATTCCCCTTTTCAGAAAAAAAAAAGAAAAAGAAAAAAGTGGGTATACGTGAGTGTATCAAATAAAAGCAATTACCTACATGGTTCCATAGTCTATATGTCAACATTGTTTTTAAAAGTTTTTTTACGAAAAACATTCTAAGAAAAAATTTATTAAAATTGTAGATGTTTATTTCGATTCTAAAAATAATCATTAGCTTAAAAAAAATAAAAACAAAGTTATGTTGAATAATTTTTCACTTTTTTTATTTCAAGTAATGTTATGATTGAAAACCGTAAAACCTTATAAAACTGATTACTTTAATATTAGAATGTTTTAGTATAAATATAATTGTTATAAAATAGTTTCTTTAATTTGAAATATATTATCTCTTTGGAGTCCCAGTGATACACTTGTTAGGCGAACAATTTGATCGTTCGTCAAAAATGCACTTTTCATCCAACGAGATGACTTTTCGTTGAAAGAGTAAATCAGAACCTTAGTAGTTGTTGACTAGTTTATTTTAGAAGTTGTGTAACTTTTATGAATGATTGATTTAGAAATGATTAATACACGAAATGCAATATGAGATTGTTTACATGAGGTTGAGTTGGGATCGGTTAATTCTAATCCAAGGAGGATTAGTCGTGGTTGTTGTAGTGTAAGCATTGATGTGAGAGTTTAATTAGAAGTTATCTTGACGCTCTAATGACCATCAATTTTTCAAGTAGAGAAGGATGAAGCATGTGGTGAGAGGAGCATGAAGTCCTGGCCTAGGATTTTACCTTGACCAAAGGTGTTAATGAACTAACCTTGTGTATGATATTGTCTACCGCTCTGTAGAGCACTGGATGCCACCACAAGTATATAACCTACCAAGACTCAGCATCAATGCTTGTATTCAAAAGGTGGTTGCAGTTTCAAAAGCACCTTGAAGGATGAGGAGTCATCTATTAAATTGGTGGAAGGTTTTAGTGAAGTTGTTGTAAGTGAATAATCTATACTTAGTGTTAGAATTGATTTTTAGTTAGTTTGTATAAATGTTATATTTTTATAATCGTATTTGTTATAGAGTTGTATTAATATACTTTATACATTTGACTACTATAGGAAGACAATCTTATTTTATTAGTTTTTAAGTTGCTAAAGTTGAAATGTTACAAAAAATATTATTTTTCTGAATTTCCGAATATAGTTATGTATAAATATCATTATTATCAATATCAAATTTTCATCTTTATATTTTACAAATGTTCAATTTTAGTCTCCATAAAAATTTAGTGACAGGTATGATTTTCTAGTTTTTTTAAAATTGAAGTGCTAAAGATCAATATTAACAAGGTAATTAGTAATAATAGTATTAATTACTAATTAATGTAAATTGTTATTTGGCATATATTACCATATATTACGTCCCTAAATCAAATCACCGTACATTTTTTAATTTGAATACTTAGAATTTTCAGCACCTCACACAACAAAAAAGATCTATAGTAAAAACACGTATTTAAAGCAAAAATGAGTTTCAAATTACAAACTTGATTTTTTTTTCTCAACTTTGTTTCTTTAAAATACTTCCCAAATATGTCGAAGTACTTAACGTAAGTACTACTTTAGCAACCAAAACTTGTAAGTTTAAAAGAATATAACCTTAGATGATCAATTTAAGTTTAGTAATAAAAAATGTTAATGAACAAACCCAAAGTATTTCGAATGTTCACCAAATGATTAAACATAAATGTGCTTAATAGTTTGAGTTTGTCCATCTTTGTAACATGTTGATTTCACAAATTTAGCATTGTAACGTAATAAATTACAGATTAAATGTTATCTCATCTGAAAAATTCACGATAAAGTGGAATTTATATTTTTTTTATACCGCTTTATTTACATGACATGTGAAAGTGTCATGTTTGCGTAAGATTACACTAGATTTTTAACTGTAGTAAAAAGTGTAATACTACACTAAATTAGACACTTTTGTAAAAAATTTTACTTTGACTAACATAATAAGTATTTATTTATATATTTATTTAAACTGATAAATTACTTTTTATATTATTTAGAGTGTCAATTTTAAAATCCATTAAATAACAACATATATTTCAAAAACAGTTTTAGGATAGATAAATAACAACATATATTTCAAAAGCATTTTGCAATTTTCTGAAATACGTTGATTACTAACATTATATTACAACACCAAAACAAAAATAACCTCTTAGAATGATTACTTAACTTATCAATCAACACCAGCACTTAACAAAGTACTAAGTGATAAAAAAAATTAGAAAACTAAAATAAACCCACTCTCGTTTTATATTATTAAAAAAAATACTTCAATTATTATTTTATTTAATTTTTACTTTGGAGTTAGTAGCTTTTGACTAGACCTGAAAATTGGTAAATTTTAGAATTGATCTGTTTTGGATGAAACGATATACCTTGGAACTCTTTCGAAAAACCTTGAAACTCATTAGATACACCAAACGAGATAAAAGATTTGAGGTTGTAGAGAGAGAAAATTTTATGTGCGAAATAAAATATAAAATGAATTTGAAAAAGTTGATGCAGCACCGTCCAAATGAAGAGGAAGTTCTAGAAAAACATGTTAGAAAACAAGTACAAAGGTTGATGGATAAGGTCAACATTTGCGACTGCAACTTGAATTTTTGGGTATGAGAGCTTTGACAAGGTCAAAATAACCCATGGCCCATGGGCTTTCTCCTGCTATGCCCCTTCTCAATAACTTCCTACTTTCTCCACAATCAATTACTTTTAAGATTAATTATGTCATTGATATCTGGCTTTAATGCAAAATTAAAACGTATATCAATATATTTTTTCCCAATTTATTTTAGATTAAAAAAAATTCTAAATTATTATAAAGTTGAAAAATTATAATTGGATTGACGATTTTATCATGTGTGTACAAATAATTGAAGTTTTACTTTCATGAATTTTGCTTATTATTTCTTTTAAGTCTCACTTTGTTGTAATTATTTTTAAGAAGTTTCACTTAAAATGAAATTTTTTTATTTTTTAATTTCCGACCTTAGCATATTGAAGATAACAATTGAGAATATCAACTACAACTTATATTCATAAAAAATTACATTAACGTGTTCGAAATAAGCTAAAAAATATTTACTTCTATTAAAAAATAAAATTTATAATTGTTATAATTATCCATATAAATCATGAATGAGATACCTGTTATAACATTTATAATTGTAATTTATTATTATAATTTATTTCAATATGTTTTCTATTTTTACTTTATATAAAAAACAATAAATTATGTCAATAATTTCAACGTATATATATATATATATATAATTAAATAATTAAATTATACATTATTTTCAATCAATGTGTGTTTTAAAACATAACATATACACTTTTTCACTATTTTAAAAAGAAAATTGTTTCTACGAAGAACAAATAAGAGATGTTAGAACAAAGATCATCTTACCTCAATCCGCGTAGGCTTCCTCCCGGCTTACATATGCTATTTGCTGGTATCTTGGTTTGAACCGGTCTGGACCTAAGAGGGGTTACCTGCAGAGAAAACTCTGACGCTCAAGTCATAAAAGAATTCTCAAAAAGTCAAATCTCATGATTAAGAGATTAATGAATGCGTACCTTTAATTAGTGGGGTCCACGCGTATGTAAGCCGGAAGGAAGCCTACTAGAGAGATTGCGGATTGAAATAAGGTGATATTTTTGTCTGACATCTCTTATTTGTGCTCCGCAGGAACAAAAATATAATAATTTAGACTACATTCATTTACTCCATTGTAAATGTAAATGCGACTTGCCCTGACTTTGTTAAAGGTTGTATCTAAAGTTAGGTCGAAGAATAAAAAGCCTCAATAATTTTTGTTTTCTATATAAAAATAATAATAATAATATTATTAAAATACAAGAAGTAAACAAAAAGTCATTCCTTTAAGCCAGACTTCATAAAAAAAATAACAAATGAAAATCATCTAGCAGGTAAGACTTCAATGTAAGAAATTTAAATATGAAATAAATTACTGAAATGACTACTTCTTTATATAAAGAAAAGAAAACTACAAAATCTTGGGATGACAATTTTTCTTATGGTAAAGTCATGAACCCAATAACAATTTATAAAAAATTGTAAATTTTCGCACACTTATCCAAATTGGTACATTGCAAAAGAAAAAGAAAAAAAAAAAACTTTGATCGCAAACATGTGATACACACTATAGCTAAGGAAGTAGTTTGAATTTTGTTGTTTGTTGTCTGTCTTTATGAAGCATGTGACAGACAGAAGACACGAAGTGATTTGCAGTAGTTGTACTCACTCCTTCCCTCCACCACTCTATATTTCATTACTTTCTTATTCTAATACTCTTTCACTATTTCTTTTCATACTCAACTATCACAACGTAATTTCTTTTACTTGAGAAACAAAGATAAACTCTAAGAAACAATGCAACATACTCTAGTGGATAAATGATAGATCCCTTTAAAATATACTAATTAGTATTAGTATATTAATTTTTAATGTATTTTAAAACGTCAAAATAAATATTTATTAATTACTTTATAAGAAATAAAACAGAAAAAAGAAGGATAAATTACGTTGAATGTAATTAATAAGTTTTCTTCGCTATTAGAATTTTTAATACTTTACGAGGTTTTTTTAAAAATTTGTTATAAAATTTTGTAGGAAAATACTTTTTTATAATTATTTTTTATAAATGTATATAATTATTTCCTACAAAATATAAAATTTACAGATATTTCTTACTAAATTTTCTGCAAAAATATTTTATGTAAAATATTTTACAAAAAATAGTAGCAAATTTTTCCAAATCATTATTCATAACAAAATTTACAAGTACTTCTTAAAAAAAACTTTAAAAGAAAATTGACACACAAAATATGTATTTTTTTAACAGTATTTCTTGTCAATTCTTACGTGTGATTTGTATGTGAAAAAATAATATGATTTATCATTTGTTACGTAAAAAATTAGTTAACATCGTTAGATAGAAATGATTATATCTCTACATTTATTAAATATGAAAACCTAATAGAATTAAAGTTTAAAATAAGAAATTCTATTTTAAAATATCAAAATTAATATTATTAATATATTTTAAAGACTCCACAGAAAGACATAATACCAAAAATTTAATAGAAAACCTAATTTGTTTTATCTACACTTTGGAAAAAAAGAAAAGAAAAGAAAAAAAATCAGAACAGGAAATATATATAGTTAAATTGAAGAAAAGGGTTAGTGACATTTTGGATGGAGAATGTATGGAGTTTCCATGAAACATCCGAAAATATTTGAGAGTTTGAATTAAACATATTAACTCATAATGAAAACAACTATTTATAGCTTTATGCTAAAGGAATGAAAGTGTGATGTTGCAGTTACTGAATCAGAATTTGACATTGTTTCTTAAATAAAGTTAAAGTTTCCTATAGAAGAAAAGAAGAAGTATAATGTGGTGGATGTGTATTAATCATGGTTATCAGTTTCCATTGATTGATGTAATGTGATTGTGATGGTAGGGCAAGTATCCCTTGGAGTGGCATAAATGTTGTTACATATACATACACAACCCTAAAAGTGTTTGTTTTTTGTGGTGACACATCTCTCAAATAAATGATAAACATCATCAGTGGAAAGAGAAATGCTTTTCAATCAAATTGCATGGAGAAGGACACTCACTTTGCAGTAACTGAATCACAAACAAATATGCTATTCTCATTTCAACAAATTTCGAGTTATACCCTCTTTAATTAATTGTCATAATTAGGATTTTGGTTATTGGCTGAAATTAAGGTTTAGATATCTTAAGTAGAGAATTTTGTATGAATATACTACTTGTGACATCGTTATATTATTATATAGAATAGGAGGATATATGTAATTGTTACAACAAAATAAAAATTGTTTATGCTAATAAGTATATTTGGATTTTGTAGTAAAAAATATATTTGTTGTCTTGTATCAATGCAACTATAGATAAAGCTTTCCCACTTTCTTTTAGTTTTTCGATATTTAATCCATGATAGTATTTCGTACAATAAAGTAGAATAAAACTTATATTCTTGTTGATACTTTAATATTCTCCTTTTTTTTTTTATGTTGTTCAATAAATCTTTGAGATATTCTTGTTATTATGATAGATTACAATGATATATTATGCGACTATTTAAGCAGTGTGGTAAGTTTAATGTTCGAGTACAAAGAATATTTTTGTTGTTAGGGAGAATGTAAGAACCTAGAAAATTGCATTTTAGGATTGATAAAGAGTTTAAAATAATGATATTTGATTATTTTAATATTATAAAGTTAAAGTATAAATATAAATTTTATAAATGAGTTTCATTATTTATAAACACATAATCTCTTTAAGAATCTTTTCTTAGAGCCTTCTCCCTTCTATCTAGATTTCTCCTTCCTGTATTCATCTTTTTGAAATTTGGAGACAGTTAAGGTTATCCTTGTGACGATCTCTCCATTTCCGACTGATCAATTTATCTAATTAAGTAAGTTGATTTTTTTTTTCTCAAGGTCAATTGTTATTCTTGTTGCATGTGAGTGAATATACAGCTAACATGTGACATTTGAGTCATCTTTGTGAGACTCTATTGATCAATAAATTGACATTGATGTTTGTGATAAATTTGAGTTTGGTTTGTTTTTGGCAATTGGATTAGCTATTGGATTGCTTAAACTGTAATGAAATGTCAAGATTATGCAGAATCAGATTCTCCAAGATTATGCAGACTCGTTGAGCGAAAATATGTTCACTGAATGAATCCAATTTCAGAGAGATCACTGGCTATAATCGCTGAGCAAAAATATACTCGTTGAGCAAATCCAAAGTCATAGAGCTTATTGACTTTGTAGTCGCTAAGCGAGAGTACACTCGCTAAGCGAATTTTGGAGAAATTTACCTCTGTGAGTTCTAGTGATTTATTGCTGAGCAAGTGGACATTTGTGCACTTTTTACCTTGCAAGTGGATGATTTCACTGAGTGAATACATTAGAATCTGATAGCCATTTTATATTATAAAGCTTTGGTGTCTTGTGGTAAATGTGAATTTGGCCTATTAAATGATTGATATATGAGATGTAACAGAGATTATTATGAGGTTGAGTTGAGATTGATTTATGTTAATCCAAAGAGGATTAATAGTGATTGTGTAGTGTAACCATTGATGTAGGGTCCAATTGGAAGTTATCTTGATGCTCTAATAACCATTCAAATTCTCAAGTAGAGAAGAATGGAGTATTTGGAGCCTAGGGGTTTTACCTTGACTAAAGGTGTTAACGAACTAACCTTGTGTGTGATAATGTCTACTACTCTGCCGGATGCCACCATAAGTGCACAACTTACCAGAGCCCGACATCAATGTTTGTATATGGATTAATTGAGTCTTAACTTTAGATTTCTATATCAAATGAATTGGTTGTTTATCTATGACTTAAGTAATTGCAGTGTGAACTGATTTAATCTTTTAATTACATTAGCTTATTCTTTTCTTAGGTGTCTTACTTTTTTTTTGTATGTTTCTTTTTGCCACGATCACCTGAATGATGTGAGTAGTTGAAGATTTTGTGGTTGGATCAATGTAAGAAAGAAGAGATGCAACTATTTAGTTGTATCTAAAATTTATGATGTATAACCTTTCGTTTCCTTCTTCTGAAAACTCTTTAACTAATATTACAATTATGAAAACTATTGTGGTATATATTCAATTATGAAACGTTTTTTTAATATTTTAAACCGTTAAATGAGATATTCCAAAATGTTTATAATTACATTGTTTTATTATTATAATTTTTCTATTACCTTAATTACAATATATTTAAATTATATTTTTAATTAAATACATTTTTTAAATTTAAATTCATACGAGTTTGTAAAATAAATTATAAATTTTTAATAAAATAACTTATTTATAATAAATATACAAATCTATAAAATTAAAAAAAAAGTGCTAAGAATTCGTTATTGAAAAAATAGGATTTCCAAAATTAGAAAAAACATGAAGAGAAATTTTGTCAAATAGCCAAGTCAATAAAATTGAAAGAATATAAATGTAATATTCAAAATACGGAAACAATTTTAGGTTTCATGAAAAACACTAGTCAATTATTACAAAGTTCAATGAATTTAATCAAACCTACCTGCTACAAAAGTATAAATTAATTCAATTAAACAAGGTTTTCATATATCATTAGAGAACCTAACTAAAGTATAATAATTTACCCTCAAAGCAAAATTATTCATATTAATTGAGTAATTGAATTCATTAATTATCACTGTGATTATATCAAATATTCATTATTGACACTGATTTCCCAACCACAACACAACTGTATACTTGTAATCTTTCCACGTCATTAAAAATAAATAATCATCATTATATCCAATTACATTTCCAATGCAGAGATAATCATATTTACTCAACTGGTTAATCATTTGTGTAAGGTGTACAACAATTTTCCGATTTGCGATAAACTATATGTATTCATGGGAGAATTAAGGTACATTGCCGGCTGGCCACCCAAAGGGCAGGGACAATGCTTTTTGTCCAGAATTAAGAAATAAGGGCGTCTATTGGGAAAAAAAAATTGAAGATTTTAAATTCTTATCAGATAAATTTATGATAGAAAATTTTGTGAAAGACAAGGTTTGATAAATTTCATCATTCGCCAAATTCAGACTATTCAAAGATGGTTGCTTTCTACTCTTAATAAGCCTCGCTGTGTGCATGAGAAATATAATTTAAAATGGACATATGATTATAAATAAAAAATATATAAAGCCCTCCCTACAAAATCTAAAAATAATTATAAGTGGTTACTTTTATTGAGACTGGTAACCAGATCCAATTTTGGTCTAGTCGGAGGCATATAACTTTGCAAGCTCCTCTTGAAAAGTCTTTCTAATTACCTCTCTCTTGAGCTTAAGAGCTGCAGTGACTAGGCCACTTTCAGGAGTCCATGGCTCAGAAAGGCAAGTAATTTTTGCAGGAATTTCAAACTTTTCCAAACGAGCCTTCTTTGCTTCCTGGAAATGGTTTATGATAGTAAGTAAGAAAGTGGAATGATACAGAACTAACAACAATAAAGGCAATGAATAAGCTAACTCAGTTATGTTAACCTCAATGCTAACTCAGTTAACCTCAATTGTAGATTTTACCGTTGATTTAGACAAATGTACTTTCTAAAACTGAAAACATTCTTTCAAAAACATTACCAATAAGTTGTAAAAGAACTTCGATACAAAAGGCATACCTTTACAAGTGATGCATGCACCTCGTTCACAGTTTCTTCTTCCTCGCACAGTTCTGAAAAACTACAATAAGCAATTCCTTGGTATGAAGCCCATTGATCCAATGCCGGACGAGAAACTGACACAAGTGCCACACAGTAGCTATGAAAAGGGTCAGCATGCAACATGATATTGGAGACGTAGGGACTGGTAGAAAGAGCTGCCTCCACCTGTATTAAATTAATTAGTCATTATATATATTGGAAGCAGTCGACAAACTAATATCCATCATACCTTTCCCAAGGACACATATTCTCCATGCTGTAGTTTAACTATGTCCTTTTTCCGATCAATGATCTCAATGCAACCATCTTTATGGAATCTCCCAATGTCACCAGTGTAGAACCACCTTACTCCTCTTTCATCAACCTTTTTAACAAAAGAAAAGTAGATGTATATGAGACAGGGGAGTGACAGTAAACCACAAATCTTAGGAAAATGATTTTTTAACAACTAAATTTTGACAACTTTTTTTATAAATTGATGTGTCATTTTTAAAATTGTTTCGCATTTTTTATTTTCTCATTTTTCTATATTTCTAAACCAATTATAAAATGACATCTTAGATTTTAAAAGAAAATTGTCAAAAATTGATTGTAAATATATCATTGTCCCAAATCTAAACATGACTAAGCAAAATTGTCAAGGACCAAACTTCTAAAAGCTTAACAGTTACATGAAGTGTCGTTAATGGTTCCTCACGGCACTGAAGGCTTGCTTAAAGCATGGATGGCCCATGCACTGGACCTAATCTGACCTCTATTTTGAAAAATAGAGGCCGTGAGGATCAAACGCCTAATTTAATCATTTGTCATATAAACTTTGTTAATATGTGAAGGATCAAACCTCCTAAATGGTCAGGCTGTTAGGTAAAGATTTGGGAATGGTTTTGTGTCTTAAAAAGAAAAATCACTAACGTGACAATGGAGGAGAATCGTAAGTGATCCGCTACAAGAAAAAAAGAGAAAGAACATATATAGCATTACCTTGTAAGATTCTCTTGTTTTTTCTTCATTTTTGAAGTAGCCAAGACTGACATTTGCACCGCCAACCACAATTTCACCACGAGGCATGGGCATGTCATTAGTTGAATATCCACCTTCGGGCCAGTCAATTAGCTGAGCCAAAAAAAAGTAGAGTTTATGTTTGTAAATATTCGTTGAGCTTAAAATGTATGGAGTTGGATTACATCTGATCAATTCCTACTTTAATATATGAGCAAGGAATAGGTGGCCCAACACGGCCCACAGACGTATCGTCGAAATCAGAGAATGTCCCACCAGCACACGTCTCAGTGAGACCATATCCTTGACCTATTGGAGCACTGAAAATGACAACCAAATATCAGTTTGATAGGAAAAGACAGTACTGGAAACTAGAAAAGCAATAAAAGAAAAGTGCATGTAAAACTATACAATTTTAGAGTATTTATTTTAGAAGGCCAATCTGTAGAACTAGAATTTCCCATGAAAATTAGGCAAAATGCACAAAGTGAAAGTTGTTGTAAACTTCAACTATCAAGCCGTGATTTTGTAGTTTACTCAGAACCTCTGCAGTGTTGGCTCCTTTTTTCGGTTTCTTTAAGAGAATATCAAATCCTCTACTATCATGTTTCCACCTTTTCTTCTGTAATGATATTTGTTTTATTTACAAAAAAAAAAATAATAACAAGGCAATGTTACTGACCCAAGACAAATGTTGATGAATCTTTGGGTGTCACCAGAAAGTGGAGCACCACCACACAGTATAAACCGAATGCGACCACCCAAAATTGCTTGAACCTTCTTGAACACAAGAAGATTCCACAGAGCTTTTTCTAAGCCCCAAGCCCCAAACCAGCCACCATTAAGTGCATGCAACCTTCGTGCAAAGGCCAAATAAAACAATTTCTTTGACATTCCTCCTTTTGCATTTACCTGCACGATCAGGGTTTAGCCTTACTACGCAAAGTAAAAGGTTACAAACTCACCAACACAGACACCAATGCATAATATTGATATGGAAAAGTATATTCTTCAATGGAATCACAAATCGAATACCTTCTTGAGCACTCCTTCGCGTACACGATCAAGAATTGCTGGTACAGCTGCCATCACAGTTGGCATCAATGCAGTGGCATCCCCCCTTTTCCCCCTCATTATTTTGTTTGATGTATCAGTTAAAGTCAAGGGAGTTCCATATCCTATACTACCTCCAACAGCTGCAATCAAATTCTAAAACAAATACTTGACATTGTCAAAACGTGCAAGATAAGAAAAATATAATACAATCAAAATGTAGTTTGAACGGAAATAATTATTCAACAATCACTGAAGTAGAAACTCATACCTCAGCTACTAATTCAAGGATGTGAGCCATCGGTAAGTAGGCAAGATAGACATCCTTTGGCCCAAGGTTAGGAACTATAATCATTACCGAAGAGACTGTTGCCAAGACATTGCCATGTGTCATCATTACACCCTGTCAAAATAATACAGCCGAAAAGGGCGGAAGGAAAAGAAAAAAGGATTAAAAAAATAAGTAAAAATTGCTCCTATCAAGAATCTAGATTACTATTTAGGAAAGTCAATCCAGTGCAATGATACAATTGTTGAAATTTAACTAAATATCTCAAAGATGCTTTTAACCTTGGGTAATCCTGTACTTCCACTTGTGTACATTATAACTGCAACATCGGCTGAAAGGGGTAAATCAGCCTCTACAGGATTGTCTCTACCAAGCCTCTCAACGTCAGAAAAGGAAGTGATTTCCCATCCAGTCTGAGCAGACAAATCAGATGGAATTTTGTCATCCATGCATATAACACGTTTCACAGAATCAAGTTGACCACTGATATGTACTAGTGATGTCAATTCTTTGCGCCCACAAATCACTGTTGTGACATCTGTCTGGCATAGATTTTGCATGTTAGATTAGATTACAAAATAGAACAAGCACATGAACTAAGAAGCACATCAATTTTAGTAAACCGTTTGAAAGCACGGACAAGATCCAATAAGTACATAAAAATATTGTGAAAAGGTTGAATTCTTAACCATTACATAAACTTTGAATACCAGAATTGTATGTTGAGTAGCTGAAACGAAAAGAAGGAAACTGAGGGTAGGAATAAAATGAAGAACTTCATCATGAGAAAAGGGAAAATAATTAATCCCTTAGTTTACCTAAAAGAATCCTCCTCCACCGGAAGGTTTTCTGTTCCTATTCTTTTAGTTTAAATAATTCATTAGGATTTCAAAAGTCTCACTTGAGTAAATAAGAAAAAGAAAAAGAACCTACAAATACATAGTTTTAAAGGTTTGGATTGAAGGTGCTTTCTTGGTTCTGGTTGGCTCGTGTCTCATGATACCTATCCCCTGTAGTTTTATGTGAGAATATACCAGGTGAGCTCCCATCCCGCGAGTCCTACCCCTCCTTTTTTTCAACCTCCTCGCAGACAAGTCTAGTTGCATAAGTGTGTATATCTTTCCAATGTTAGTTATTACTTAATAAAGTAAACAATATCATTGTCCCTTTTTCAACCTCTTCGCAGACAAGTCTAGTTGCATAAGTGTGTGTATCTTTCAACTGTTAGTTATTACTTAATGGGAAGTTTGACACGAGATTTTAATACAGTAATCATTGCTGTCCCCCCGATCCCCAAAAAGAAAAAACTGAAAATTCATTGTTGATACTGTCTTTCACGAGAACTGTGCCAGTCATTTACGCAACGCCACCTTAAAAGTTGCCAATAGCATTTAATCAGATTGCATGGTTGGCGAGGAGAACATGCGGAATTTTGAGAAGCAGGTTACTGCAAGTGGTTTTCTTCTAATCAAACCAGGAGGACGAGTATATCTTATTCCAGGTTTAGAAATTTTACAGATCCTTCCCTCGCCGTCAAAATTGTAATATCACTATTTAGTTCAATGTTACAAAGAACCGATTCTACCTCATAATACTAAACCAACGAACCTCGTTAACACGGCACAGCAAATGCAGCATAACCATAGAAACATATATAACAGTAACAGTTAGTCTACGATGATTAACATAATAGTATGTAACGATTAACATAAACAGAGAACGAACCTCATTCAACGAGTGACACAAAGCTTCCTCTCCCAACGACGAATATATGGTCACAACTGTCACATTCCTCCTGAAGCATCCCTGCATAAGAAACAAAACAATGAGAAACACAAATATCGAACGAAAAATCGTCCGAATCAGAGAAGCAAAAACCTGCAGTGCAATAAACCAACGATCTCTGGTATCAGCGAATATAGCCACGCGCTCTTCCCTGCGATGACCGAGCAACGCCAAACCGGAAGCGAAACTCGTGACGGATTGGAAGACTTTCCCGTAAGTAAGCCACCGGTAGTCCCCGAGGTGAAGCTTCTCGAAGCTTCTACCATCACGAGAGACCTCAATTTCACGCGTGATCAGCTCGCGCGTACCGAGCAGCAAACGGTCATGATGCTCACTGCATGCGCGCTCGAAGAGCTCCGCCAGGGTCGTGACGCCCTCCCAGGCAGAAGTGAGCGGCGTAGTGAAGCGGTGGTTCCGCAGCGTGAGGCCGCGCTCGCCGCCAACGTCAGCTGGGAGGCCGCGGCGCTTGATGGAACTGCGGCTGCGGAAGAGGATGACGAGGAGAGGAACGACGATACCGAAAATATAGGCATTCATTGTTCTGGATCCAGATAGGTGAATTCAATTGAAAGCAATGTTGTATTGTTCTGTGGCGGCGATCGGAGGAAACAGTGAGGCCCGAGAATGGCGTTTGGTGCAATCAATAATTGGGAGGATCGAATAGTTTCTGGTTTCAGGTTTGGATTGCGAGGGAGAGGGCGTGGGAATGAGGCTGCATTAGGATCAAAGATCGAAGAGAAGAAAGACGAAGGAGTAAATGCATAAATGCATAGGAGATCTTTTAGAGTACTGTGATGGTCACTGCAATGAGGCGGAGAGAACAAAGGGCATTCTGGTTTGGAATTTCAGAACTTCTCTGAAATATATATATATATATTCTGTGCGAAATTTGAAATAAAAAAGTTATTATTGTTATTAATAGCACTAATAAATTATATAATTGCAAGTATGTAACTAAATTAATTTTTTAATCGCAAGATCTTATGCTTAGGTGATTTAACTAGTGATTCAAACACGAGCGGTGTATCTTTGAAGAAAATGTTGAATGTGAAAGAGACCGTGTTGCCTTTCATAATAACCATGTGGAAAAAACAAAAATATTTTTGATAAATATTTTATTGACAAAATTATTAAATAGAATATTTTTTTATTTTTTATGGAAATTACATAAATAAAGAAATAAAAATTTTAAATTTTTCTATTAAAAATAATTATTTGTTAAAGTTTGTTAAATAAAACTTTGTTAAAATATATTTTTTGTGAAAAAATTAGGTATCTACATTAGCCAAAATCAGTAAAAATGTGGCCCTGGCATGTAATGTGTAAGTGTAACTATGAATAGGGATATCGCTCTTAGTCAAATAAAAGTGGCAATGACAGATTTATTCTCAGTCTATATCATTATGAAATTTCTGTCTACAAATATTCATATTATACAATTCATTACAAATTGTAGGAATCAATCGAAACGTTGATCACCAAAATTTAAATTAAACTTTATTCCTTTTAAATCGAACTGATTTTGTATGTATTATTTAATAACATTTATATGTCCATGTATTTGAAAAAATATGTAAACTATATTTCAATATGTAGATTTACTGTTTATTTGAATATTTGTTTACTTTTTTTAAAAGTATAAAATCAGTCCAATCCAAACTGAAAATATAAATTGTATTTTAAAATTAATGTAACTAATTTGGGCACCTATTTTCAGCTTTCTATTATTTTGTATGCTTTACATTTTCCACTCACTTCTAATTTCATAACAATTTCTTCCTGCACCTCGTGTTTTCTTACTGCACCTCATAAGCAAGTTAACAAGTCAAATTTGTTCTACTCTTTTTCCCTCGTCCTCTCCCACAACACTTATATACTTTCCTCCACCTCAACCCCATCTTCTTTCACCTCCATCTTCACCGTATCTTCTTCTTCCTCCATTTCCATCTGCATCTTCACTTCCACCTCATATTTTTATTCCACCTTCACTTCTATCATAAAAAACATTCACATGTGTCCATTAAAACAAAAGAAAAAATCATAATAATATAAAGTACAAGAAAAAAAATGGAAATCAATAATAAAATAATGTGAAATGTAAGAATTTCACGACGATCTGTGCGCATTTTAGATTGTACAATCCATAATACAATTTTGCATTACAAATTGTAAAATTCAGAATATTTACAGATTGCACAATCCAAAACTATAATTGCACCACGAGTATAATTGGAATTTAAAAAAATATAGGTGTGTTGGAAGAAAATATGGTAGCAAGGATATAATTGGAATTTTAAAAAATACAGAGGTGTTGGAAGAAAATATGGGGTGCAGGAGGATATTATCTTAGAAGAATTGTCATCTTAAAAAAATTAGCCTGTTTGGTATACAAGTCAGTAAATTATGTATAAAGTAAAAAATATATTCTAAAATCTACTTTTTAGAATACAAAATAAAAAAATGTACTTTAAATTCTATATTTTAAAATATAAACTATATTTCAAATCGTATAGTATAAAATACTAAAGTTTATGGAGGTTCAAATCAAAATCACGGAGGTGCAGAAAGAAATTTCCTTTCATGTGCATTTTTTTCTTTGGGTCAACCTGGAAAGTCCAAATTGAAAAATAACTCTTAGCTGTAGAAGCTGGTGTGGGCTTTGGAAATAGTTGGGTTGCCTTGCACGATCCAGGCTATTACTATCTGTATCTTATGATTTCTCTCTGCACATCGATAAGGTGTGTTAAATACAACAATACTCCTCCGATCTTAACAATTTTAATATACATTTCTCTCTTTCCATAAGGTATCACATAGCATTCATAAGTCCCAGCTATTGCAAATTCTTTCACTGTTACCCTATGAATTATTCTCCAAGTCACTCATAGGCTTCTTTCATGAATAAAATTGGAGATTTTATGTCTTTAAATTGAGAGTTATAATTTACACAACACACTCTTATAGATATCAATGAATGAATCTGTAGACTTTTTTTATTACTATGATTAATCATTTTTCTTCATATGTTTCATTGTACGATAAAAATCGATGTATTCAATATTGTTTTTTCGTTTCTCAGTCGACCAGCACTACATTAACTCATTTTCTTAAGTATTAATCTTATGATTTAACCTTTTTAGTGAAATAAGCCCATCATTCTAGTGGAAAATCTATTTGAAAAAGGTTACACATCTTAGAGTGACGCAATGTAATACCTATTAGAGTTACAAAATTTACAAGATGTCGCTTACGAAAGTGGTTTTATTAGGTGTTACAAGTGAGTCTGTATAATAGATTATAATATGTTCTCGTAATTGACACAACCATGTAATCTTTATACGAAAAATGGTCTTAAAATATTTTAAATCAACAATGCTACTGGGGTTGTACTCATGAGAGAAAATGGTGAGAACCGTGACAGTGATTGAGAAGTTAAATAAAGCTATGATGATGAATTTAATAATGGGGTTTGATTTAGCAAGTGTATCTTCAGGGATGATTGGCCAACTTGTTTTTACCAAGGGTGAGTCTCAGTTGAATGCAAAATTCTATCTCTTGTAAGGTTTGATATCAAAATATGCTTACCAGTATATTTTATTTTAGGTTTAATTAGTTGGATAGTTCAAATATATCAGTTTAATATTATTTTAAAAGTGTCAATTGTATTCCAACTATTTTAAAAGTATTTTAATTAGATCTCAATTAAAAATTATGAGTATTATTAAAAATGTTATACTATTTTTTTGTTGAAAATAACGTTATATCATATTATATTTTTATAATTGTTAACCAATGTTTTATTATTTTTAACTTTTATTACTAAATTTTGTTGAAAGATACATGATCGAGATACTTTTTAAAAAATTAGGATGCAACACTGGATATCAAACTATAATTCTCTTTTAAATTGTATTTTTTTAATTTGAAACAATTATATGCAGAATTGTCATGATTCCAACAATACCATAATGATATTTCAATCAGACATTCTCATTTTACTATATTCAGAGATAGAGAAATCACAGTATACATACCTACTCCAAATTTTATGCAGATAAATTAGAATTGTAGCGCCTTATAGCATGGTCCCATCTTCTATTCCCTAACTAGTAGAAGTTTGGGCCACCTTGCACTGCATCAATGAGTTAACTCCCCCTTCACACACGCAATTGACGCCGCGCCTTATTTCACACTATATGTATCTCTATCTCATAGCTTCTCCAAACAAATCACGCACCCACTACCTTCGCCAAACTTCTATCCCCACATTTCTTACCTTTTTTTAGTATACTCACATCACATGCTTAATATTCATTACATTTTAAATCTTCTCAAACATTTATTATTCCTTTAGTCCACTGTTAATTCTACGTATGAAAATTGTACGAAAATTATACTATGATTCTTATTTTTGTATTATCATCATTTTCTTCTTGATGTGATTTAGTATTGTATCGTATGACTTATCAACATCCTTAGTCAGACCTTCGGTCAGGCAACCTAAGGATAAGCAGTCGAAGGTCGTCCATTACAGACGGATAATCCAGTGGGTTATTGATGTGACAATTTCTCCAGAGTGATTTTAGACCCGAGCAGCTATAGTTCGCACCGTGACAGTGGAACTTGGTCGCCATAACATAAATATGGGGCCTCCGACAGCACGCACGGTCCTTCGGTTGGGCGGGTGCATTAGAATTAAATATGCAAATTAAAATAAAACAAGTCAATAATCAAGTTTAAAAAGTAATTGGGCCATGATTAAGAAAACCCTAATCACCTAATCAGATGCCCATGTCATGTCAAACACTATAATTAGGAACCGAAAGTAAGTTTGTAAGAACTTTTACTTCGCATTTATTACAGCATTAATTACATTCACCCGAACATACTTGAACTGAAGTATCAGAGTCTTATCCATAAGTACATACCCCAATCGTCTGAACAAAGACAAATCAAGTATTTTAAATAGGTGTTTGATCCTTATAACCGAAATAAATATGATGAATATTATTGAATGATTCATACTAAATCATATCAGAATAAAAAATAAAAGTCAAAAAATAAGAATTATAATATTATTGTTCAAACACTTAACACATGTAGCAAGAGAAATACAAGAACGGCCAATGATAGACTTTGTGAAACGTTGCAGAACCGGTGTTTGGAATCAATCTGCATGCAAATGAAAGAAGTATCAAGTTGATGTTTAATTTTGTCTTTTTACTTTTGTAGCAAGTTTGGGTATATACATTTGGTTTATTTATCCTCACTTCGGAAACTCCACCCAACAAAACTATGCTGCAAATGAACATAGTAGAACTGTGTTATGGCTCATTTGTAGCCATGTGACGAGGTGTTGCCCCTTTCCGTATCAAAGCGATAAACCCAATTCCCCGTAAATATATTATTTTTTTATTTTTCTAACAACTTGCTATTCCGTTATTTTTCTAAAGTCTATCTATTTTTTATTTTTTATAATCTATCATTTTGTTATCTTCTCATTTTTGTTACGTTTCGTTCGTTCTTTGATTCTACGAAGTGTTTTATAAAATAAGAAATGAAAAATCTGCTATGATAACTAAAAACTTAAAAGAAATTAAATGAAAATTATTGCTAAGAAAATTATCTAATTAAAAAAAAACAAAAAATAATCACATAAAAATAAATGTCGCCAAAAAGTTCACAAATTGGTTGAGTGGATTTTCAATCCATACATATAAAGAAGAGTGTTGTAAGATTTAAGTTAAATTATTACTTTAGAAAACATAGATATATATAAGAATTTGTACAACAAATTAACAATCCAACACTATAGTCCATTGAGTCATCTCTCCTCAAAAAATTCAAAATTTATCAAAAAGCTAAAATTCAAACGTTTTAACAATTTATAAAATCATATAAGTCTTGGATTCCAATACTAAAAATTTTAAATACATAGAAAAAAAAAGGACCTTCTCATCATTTACATTTTTTTAATTGAAAAAATCTAATCTGATTATTTAATTGAATCTCTCACCAATCGAATACCTAAATTACAAAAAAAAAAGATTTTTTACCAAAAGAATTATTGATAATTTATAATAAAATAATTTATTCTCAATATCAATTTATTTTCGATACTCATATATCTCTCTACATATCCTAAAAAATCTTTATTTTTATACACTTAGTATCTTAGTATTAAAAAAAACAAAATATGTTGTAATATAAGAGAATCTATCGTCTTTCTTTGTCGGAACATAAAAGAGTAATTTATATGATGTACAAATTTTTACATAAAGTTAGTTTTCAATATTCATTATACAATGATCGTAATTTTTTTTTTCGATTTTAAGATTTTTACATTATATTTTTGTATTTTTTATATTGATTTTATTTATATGTTAATAGGGTGTTTTATGGTACAATTTTTTTCAATACATTACAACATTTAATATTACTACAAACTTATCCTATTGATTAGAGTTTTCAAAAATAAATAAATAAAAAGATATCTTTTCTTTTACCTATTCTTGAGTCATACGTATCCAACTGAAAGAAAACTTATTGCTTTACCAAAGCCAAAAGAGGTAGTTGACCTCAAAGTCGTATTTTCCCTAACATCACACATCACTCTTTTGTTTCTTCACATGCATTAGTCTCAACACACTCGCTTACTTACATTTTCAAACATCTCAAAGTACACACTGATAACCCCTCATAGAGTAATGCCTTAGATCATCCAAGGCAAAGCATATGAACAATTACTCTCACTACCCTTAAATTCCCTAATCAGTAACACTTGCATTCACTACCCAACTTTGCATCTTCCTTTCCATCTCTTCAACTTTTCGATCACATTAACATTATTTCTAGTTGATATAGAATTTCCAACACACTTTTCATCGAGATATAGACTTTTTTTAAAAGAATAATGATTTTGATACTATGTTAGAAGTGTAATTTAAACTTAATTCAACCCTATAAAACTGATTTGTGAAGTGAAATTTTGCACTCTATTTATATATTGTAAAATTGTCTCGTCTTTAATTGATTTGAGATTTCTAACACACTACTCGACAACTTTTAAATTACAAAAAAATAAACAAAAATTTGCCCAAAAGATGAATTTTATTCAACAACCTCTGTATTTTATGAGTGTACGAATAAAGTTAGTAATAATAACAATTTGGTTCCAAATAATTTCATTCTATGTTGTCCTTTCTGTAAATGAAGTTAACTAGGGAAGGTCCTTCTGCTGGTGGGTGGTAACTCTGTGCGGCATTAGTGTACGCTTTCATTTATTTATTTACAAGTACAATGGCTAATATGTATATATTTATAGTAATATTTTAATACTTTTAAGCTGTAATAATATATTATTAACATGTGGAGGGATTTTCTCACGTGGGATGTCACACTAGATAGTTTAAGAGAGATGATATTTTTTTTCTTATTATATTGAAAATATATTATATTAGTACATATTTTAAAGTGTTGTGTTCTCGTCTAATCAAAATGTTATGCGAGAGAGAATATTCTTCCTTTTAATCATATATCAATATTTAAAATTTTTCAAAGCATTGTAATAAAGATGCAATTTGTTAAGTTTAGTTAAAAACAAGTGATAAAGTTCAAATCCCCATTGTCGGGTAGTTGGGTGGCGATGAGAAATTGTAATTGAAATTTGATAGATAACTTTATCTTTTTTATTATTTATTTTATTTAATATTTTGTTCATAGAGTATATATTAAAAAGATTGTAAGAAAATGTATGGAAAGATTTACTACAGCATTGAAAAACAATAATGTTTTTTTTTTTTAAATTCCTAGCATTTTTTAAGTTTAAACCAAATATTTTAAAAGATTACTAAAACCGGTAAAATACAAACGCTATCATACTTGTTCATATTTTTTATGACAATAAAAAAATAGTTATAAAAGTATATTGCAACATATCTTATTTTATCTATGTTGTAACTGTTTTATTTTTTATATTATTACAACCGTCAACTTGTACAATTCAATTTTATAAAAATGTATAAATTTTCCTTGAGAAGGAAATGAAATTATATTATAATTGTCGTGTCGAGTTAAAAGACAATGTCGGGTTAAATTATCGTCTTTTATTTAAATGCAGTGGCGGAACTTGGATAAAAAATGTAGGGGAACCAAATAGATTTGTTATATATAATTTTTTTTAGTTAGAAAAAAAGTTCTTTATCTTTTCTCTTCATTTTCTCTGCTTAAAATAAGCACACATAATAGTAGAATTTAAAAAAAAATATTACTATCATTCACTATTATATCATGCTATTATTTTATGATACCAAACCATGAATACCATTTTAGATAAACTCTTCATACCTTATCAATTTGATTTTGTGATATTGTCAAATTTGAGACCGTTTTTCTCGCGTTGTAATGAATTTTTAAATTCATTATATTATAACTCTAAGAACTTTAGATATTTGTTTTTTATTGTCTTGAATTCTTGGTTCTCATAAAACCTACCTCTTAAAAAAAAGAGAATCAATTTTTTTACTTTTTATCATAATCTTTCTAATATAAATTTATCATCTCTCGCCTATCTAAAAAAAATAAAATTTATATTCACAAATCACAATGCAAAACATAACAAAACTCATACCACTTTAATTAAAAAAGCAACACCGTATGAATTCAAAACTTTTAAAAAAATTTACCATAAACAGCAAAAAACACAAAATCCCTAAATTTCACAATTAAGGATTATAATAATATGGAAAAAATTATAACTAGGGTTCATATCAATTTCATAAAAGAATCCCTCAAATCATAATTAGGGTTTTATTAATTTGGGATCAACTTAATTTGGGATAAACATTCTAAAAAAATCATAAATTTAACATACAGAAATCATAATAAAATATTAACCTTGATCTGAGAGATCATGCAATAATGTATACTTCAATCTCAATTTATGTGTTTTTCAACCTCTATTTCCCAATCTATCTCTTTGTATTTATTTCTCTTCACACACTTTCATCATAATTTACATGGTGGAAAGATCTTATGACGAAAAAAAAAATCCTAATCTCTTTTATAAATCAATGTCTCTATTAAATTTTTTTATTTTATCTTTTATTATAATTTTTCATAATATAAACTTAATATAAATAATATATAAATATAATTTAAAAAATATATAAATATATATAAAAAAAAACAAAAAAAAAAATGGGGGAGCCACGGCTCCCCCTGTCACCACATAGGTCCGCCAGTGTTTAAATGGGAGTTACATAAAATTGATAACATCTTTGTATGATAGTAAAGAAATTGAAAGAAAAATATTTTTTTTGGTCAAAATTTGTGTTTCGATTGATTTTAATTTATTTATGAAATAGTGTTATTATTAATATTGTTCCACATTCTTATGTTGGTACTAATTATTTTATCGTGACCATATATTGGATTTTGAATTGAGAATTACTCATATATTAATTTTCTTTATATGTTAATATTTTATAACACTATTAATACATAAACTATGTTTAAAATAAAAATTAAATAAAGTAGGTCAATCTGTAATTTAATAATTTAACGATTGATAGAATCAATGATGAAGTTTATTTTTACTACATTAATATTGTTTAGATCCATGATGTTACGTGTGATTATCTCACTCTCTCTTTAATTTATTAATCAAAGTCTGAGGGCAGCGTATATTGTATGTTTCTGCTTAATATTTTAACCATGTTGAATTCAATTAGTAAGCTCGTCCAACTAAACTTTTGAATGAGTCAAATTCAATTAAATTGTACTTTTTGTAATTCACGTCATTGAATTTTAAATATGATGAACAAGACTCAACTATTATTTGTTTAATAATTTTATGTTTCGTGGTATAAATATTATTCATGTATTTGTTAATTAATGCAGCTACCTTATAAAAATACAAACAACAACTAAAAATAGTTATGTTAAGATATTATTTTCTTTTAAAAAACTATTTTAAGGTAAACTTTTTTTAAAGGGTGATAACTTTTTTTATATATATCATCCAATTTAATGACAAAGTCAACCAAATAAATTTAACTAAATTAGAAAAAAGTTAGATTATGTTTGATAGTAAAATAAAAACACAAAGTACAAATTCTTATCATTATACAAAAAAAGTTCATGAATTGTTTCAGTAAGGAATGTATTCATGAGTTAATAAGGATAGTATAATATTTTTTCATTAAAATTTTATTTTAATTAAAAAAATAATTTTTTATAGCATAATTTTATTTTATTTTTTGCGCGAGAATGTTGATTAAAGTTAATTATTTAAAAACTTGCTTTTATAGGAATATTATTTCTGTGCGAGATAATAAATCAAATATGGACACGTATTTTTCAATTTAAGACTTCTGAAAAAAAATAATTTTTTTTATCAAAACACGTTTACTTTAGAATAAAGATGTTTAACATTAAACTCTACTTTTTAGAAATTTAATTAAAAAGTAAAACGTACAAAATCAGTCAATGATGATGCTTAAAGTAATACAGAGAAAGATAAATCATCTTAAGGCAACCACAGTCGTCATTTCCGTTCATTTTAGTTTTAGATTGATTAAAATATATGATATATCCTCATAAGAAAATATCAAAATATAGCATATTCCCTAATTAAGATTTTTTGTTAATAATTTAATAACATTACCATTTTTAAAAATAGCAGCATTAGTATTATTACATTAAATACAATTTAAAGATAAGGTAATTTGACATTATATTATAAAAGAAGTCTCGTTCTTTATGATTACTTATTCGACCATGATCTTGGCTAAGATTTTGATTTGAATATAACGACAATGTAATTAACTTTATGCCCTAACTATAGATAGAATTAAACTATTTTGATCGATACCAATTTTTTAAAAATAGTGTTTTACGATATAAATTTGAATTTTATTTCAATATAATTAAATAACACTTATTTTTTTTTAAATAAATTATTCAAACATAAATCACGTTTGTACCAGTTCAATTTTAATTAAAATGACGGTCTCTAATTCAAACACACACACTGGAATTAAAATTAAGAATGTCAATTAATTATTCCTTGTTTTAATTCGAATACTGTCTAACTCAATCATGATTCAATATTAATTAATTAATTAAATCACTTAACTTAACATTAATTAGATTAATATTTAAATGATCTTATAACTGGTATTTGGTTAAGAATCATTAATAATATAGTTTTACTTTAATAAAAGTTTATAATTAGGTGTGACTTTAATTGAATTCTAAGCTCAACAACTATTGATGTAATTTTATTTTATTTAAAAGATAAAAATATCTATAAATATTATCAAGATATAGTTGATAATTTATTTAAATACGTATCAAAATTTATCATCTTATTTGTGATTTGACATATTCAAAACAAATAAAAGAAAATTAAATTGAAAGAGTAGAGAATACTGTATGAGAAAAGGAAAATTTGGAAAAACTAAAAATAAAAAACTATACCTTTTAAAGATTTTTTAAGCCTTCATCTTTTAAACCTTCACACTTTATATTTTATCTGAGAAACAAAGAGACAGTAAGAATATTTTTGTTTGACTTTATAAAGTGTAAAATACTTGTTTTGTATTTAAAAAATTATTGACAAAAAGAATATTTTTTCCTTAAAAAATATGTTATGTAAATTTATATTATTTTAATTAATGAAGTTAATTATATCATACTTCAACATAAATGCAATGAAATTAATAATTATTAATTTTTTCTTAAATTGTATTTTATTTTAATTAATGTAATTAATTATTTTAAATTTTAATATAAATACAGTGAAAATAATAATTAATTATACATTAAGCACCAATTAGCATTTATCATGTTTAAAACATCAAATTGAATTGCGCTTGCATAGAATACACAAATGCATTACAATACTGGGAAACAATTAATTAAGGAAACCTTTACTATGTTTTGTTAAGCATGGCAAAATTTACCAGATTAATATTTAAAATACCAATTTTGCTATTAATGCATTGCGGTACAAGGAAACAGTGATTTACGAATATTTCAAAATAGTTTTTTTTAAACATTCGTAAAGAAATAATTAAATATGTTTTTAGTCTGATAATTACTATTAATTTTTTTTTAATTTTTGTTTAATTTAGTTCATCAATTTTAAAAATATATGAATTTAATATTTTTTATCAAATTATATTAAATTTATTTTATATTTCAAACTCTTTTCATAATAAATAAATATTTTCGTTTTAATAATAAATAAATTCGTTTAATATTAAAATATAAATATATTAATTAATATAAATAATTTAAATATTATCATAAAATATATTAAAAATTTAACAAAATTTAATTAAAATAATTAAATTGAATTAAATTTCAAAAATTTAATTTTAAGTATAATATGAAAGCCTTAAAAGAAACATTAAGATAATAATTTATTACAAAAGCGATATTTAATATTTTTATCCTAAAGAAGATAAGCAAGTAAAACAAAACAATATGTTTTGTTCAGCTAAATTCATCGGCCATTCATTAAGTTTAACTAAAATCCGAATAAAAGGTATTGTAGGAAAAAGAAACCAAGACTTCACGGTATTGGGAGGGAAAGAAAAACAAGGTGAGAATTAATGAGTTTTGAAAAAGTGGGGAATGTTGATTTCTGACCAAATTGACCCTGAACCTCAGAGCTGGAATACCGTGGGACCCACATGCCCCACCAACCAAAGCAGAAAGAAACATAAAATTTCCATGGCGTGACAGGGAGAGAGCGAAATCGAACCGAAACGTTTCGAAAAATTTCTCTGGCATAATAAAAGGGAGAGAGAGATAGAGAGAGAGGGAACGCAAATTGCAGAGAGCAGAAGAGGTGCCTCTTACTCGTTATTCACCGTTACGAGTTCGACCCTCCTCTCGCTCTTCATTCTCTTCGTGTTCTCTTCGTTCCTATTATCGTAGACACAACGCGCAATAGCTGCGCCTCTGGAACCGTAGATGGAAGATAGTTTCGTTTTCCAGTGGAGCGATATCAGATCTCTCTTGTCCATCATTCAGTGGTGGGCTTTCAATGTCACCGTAATCATCGTCAACAAGTGGATCTTCCAGGTTCCCGCACTTTTCTTCCTCTCATTTCAATTTCCAAACACTCGCCGATTCGCTTCTTCTTTTCTAATTCATGAGATTTCTTTTCTGTCATGTCGTCGATTTTGTTAGATTCCGCCGCTAGGATGTTCCACACGGATGCCTCGTGTATCGTGATGCTGTCAGAATGAAATTGCCATGGATTACTGTTTTTCTTAGTGTTTCTGTAGATTGCTATTTTCGGCGATGCGTTTTAATTTGTAGAGTTTCATATCTTAGTCGAAATCCATGTTGCGTGTCTGGATCGAGTTTTTGTGTGTCTTTGAAGCGCCTTTTAAAATTAACCAAGATAGTGATTCTTCTCTCACAATTAAAAAAAAAAGTACACGTGATCCTAGCCTGTCCACCGAGTACGATTGTAATTCAGAAATTTTGTTTCGTTACTGATCTAGTTAATTGCCCGGTACTTCTACGTGCAAGTTGTAGGTTTCTCTTAATTTATCGAGTTATTTGTCTGGGCTTTGTTTGATTTTATTTTCTCTGGCCGTGCTATGGATTTAATTTAGAGCTAGATGTTTTGTTTATGGTGCAATAGACCCGAGACTATAGTTTGTTAATCATTGCAAAATTCGTCTGTTTTTGAATCTTGGAATATTTCGTGTGAGTTTTAACAACTGAACTAAAATGTGAAAAATACTGTTACTGTAATGTTACTTTCCTAATGTGGAACATAGCTTAGTATGATTTTAAAATAAAACAAAAAATTATTCTAACTGGTGGCATGTGTGGTTTAGTTTGTGAACAGCAGTAATTGTGTCTTTAAAGTCTGTTTTCTGTTTTTTTTCCTTGGAGATTGGGCTTTCTATTGGTGTGTATATTCTACAAGATGCAATTCTGTTTTTTGCTTGTCAGTAAAGGTCTTGCGGTTTTCTTACGTTTCATCCCTGGTTCTCAAAACTCCATTTGGAAAGGAATTATTGTAAAATAATCATTTCATGATGAAATGGATCTGTAGATAAAGTTTTGTGATCGCCGACTGTTTATATCTTTTATGCTTGTGTTCCATCTATAATCAATAATAAATTTATCTATATTGACCACTTATTTTCTACGATCCATGTGTATTTAGGATTCAGGGTATGGATTATAAACAGTTTACCTTTTTTTTTTGTTGCAGAAATTGGATTTCAAGTTTCCCCTATCAGTTTCATGCGTCCACTTTATCTGTTCAGCCATTGGGGGATATGTGGTAATAAAGGTGTTGAAACTTAAGCCACTGATAACTGTTGACCCTGAAGATCGCTGGCGAAGAATCTTTCCAATGTCGTTTGTGTTCTGTATTAACATCGTGTTGGGGAATGTGAGCCTACGATACATTCCAGTTTCTTTTATGCAGACAATAAAGTCATTCACACCTGCCACCACAGGTGGGTTTAATAATCGGTGTTAACATTTCTGCCACATATTTGCTACTTGCTTTATATTAAGATTCGAGGATGTTTACGATTACATCTAATCTTGGTAAACTGGTGCAGTTGTTTTGCAATGGCTAGTGTGGAGGAAGTATTTTGACTGGCGTATTTGGGCTTCTCTTGTACCCATTGTTGGAGGGATTCTTCTGACATCTGTAACAGAGCTTAGTTTTAATATGTTTGGATTTTGTGCTGCATTATTTGGCTGTCTGGCTACTTCTACAAAGACTATTCTTGCAGAATCTCTTCTGCATGGATACAAATTTGACAGGTACCATCTTTACGCTTGACTTCCCTTGTTGTTCATAACTCTGTATTTTGGTTTTCTTTCTTCCCCTTCTCTATTTTTTGCCTTTTCTGGATTTTCCAGTATATAGACTTTACACTTGACCGTTATTTCCATGTCCGTAATATTATTTATTATGGAAAATGGGTTTTACCTCATACATTGCGTTTTTTATTAACCTTTTTCTCACATGTAGAGCTAGGAAGTATTCTATATTGGTGCTCCGAACATCTCTGGGTACCGTTTAGTGTTTAGTTTGATTGCAACAAGTCAATCACTAAGAACCAGATGCAACTAAACCAAAGCAAAAAATTGCTGGGTTTCACCTTTAAGTTAATGTAGAAGGCCCCTTATACGGTGACTTTATTTATTAATAATGATCAATATTTGTGCTATATGATTAGCATCTGTCAAGGTGCCAAGTTTACAACAATGTTTCATGAGTTCCTTTGTATTTTTGTTTGCTTCAAAGGGGAGGCGTTACCTCATTCCAAGGTCAGGGGCGTGCCTCAAGCCTTTGTAAAAGTTTTATGTTAGGAGTCCTACATTGAGTAGGATGAGCTATGAACTTCAGTCTTGAGGTTTTCCATCTAATGGACTTGTCTTTTGAGTTGAGTGACTCTTATGCTTATGTCTTAACAATTTATTCTCTTGTTGAGAGTTGGGTTAGGAAAGGGTTATTTATCGGCTGAATTAAGGAGCAAATAGAAACAGATAATTGAGTGAAACTGTCAAAGAAAAAAAAGATATAATTGGGTCAATATTGGTTGAGTGATGTTGTGGATGTCCTCCCTCCAAAAGGAGTAACAATGCCACGAGTTCTACATTAGTAAAATGAACTGCTTAATATTGTTAAGAAAGGATTATTTATAGACTGAATTAAGTTAAAAATAGAAACTGATAGATGAGTGAAACTGACAGAAAAAGAAGAGCTACCATCGGTTCGATATTCGATTTGGGTAGAGTTGATGTCTTCGCAACAACGTAGAGCTCCGCATCGAGTAAAATGAAATACTTAACATTGTTCCGTAGAAATTGCACCGAAGACGTTTTTTTGGGGCAATGACTTAACATTGTCTTGGCTGTTTTATTCTACTCGGGTCATGTCTTGGTTTCTCTGAATAGCTTTACCATGACTTTTCTGCAGCACACGGACTAACTTTTGTTTGCATGTATCTTTAGCATAAACACAGTTTATTACATGGCACCTTTTGCAACCATGATCTTGGCGCTTCCTGCCCTGTTACTTGAAGGCAATGGAATCCTCGAATGGTTTGGTACCCATCCATATCCTTGGTCGGCTCTCATCATTATTTTTAGCTCCGGGGTGTTGGCTTTCTGTCTTAACTTCTCCATTTTTTACGTGATTCACTCCACCACTGCTGTAACATTTAATGTTGCCGGAAATCTTAAGGTGAGATTTGTTATGTATATCATCATTCCTGCACGAGATGCGTTTCTCTCCTTTTGGACTTTGTTTCATTCTAGCTTAACATTTACTCCCTAGTTTGGATTTATTAAATTAATTTTCATTCTTTGACTTTGCTTGTAAGTCATTAATGTGCTCGTGTTAAAGGATAACTAATGTCGGTGGATCTGAAGTACATGTTAAATCTCACTTCGTCTATAACTCTGTTTCATTTTATTGGAGCATTTTAGTCTTACGAATTATTTGACATTTTTGAAATTAATGAGAATCGTGTTTTTTGTGCAGGTTGCAGTGGCTGTCCTTGTTTCTTGGCTGATATTTAGGAACCCAATTTCATATTTAAATTGTGTTGGATGTGCCGTGACTCTTGTGGGCTGTACATTCTACGGTTATGTGAGGCACATGCTCTCCCAACAGCCAGCAGTCCCTGGAACTCCTCGGACCCCCAGGACTCCCAGGACCCCCCGTAGTAAGATGGAGTTGCTTCCTCTTGTAAATGATAAATTAGAAGATAAGGTCTAGTTTGTTTAGCTACGCATGAAACTCGTGTTTCAGCCTTTTTAGAAGGCAGTAATAGCAATAGGTACAAATGACTTCTCGTTATTTATTGTTAGATTACCCAAAATTCTTAAATACAACTTTCTTTCGTTTTTCTTCTACTATCCTACCTCTCTTCCATCTTTCTCAATTCTCTGTTTTTCCCTTCTCCACACCACCTAGGGCTCAGTTTGTTTTGTCTCCAATACCCTTTTCTATATTTTTCCCGTTTGATGCTATATGCACTGTAAAATCACGGCCCATTAGTAGTGAACTTATTGTTATTTTTGAAAGTGAATACGTATTCATTCATATAATAGCAATGTTTACGATCTACGTTTATTGACAAAAAAGAAATGCCTGTTTCTTTTAGTGAATCGCGAAGACCGGATAAACTGCATGTGATTTACAATACAGATAACGTAAACGATAAATTGAAATGTGCTACTTTTTATAATACTACTATTTCATTATATAAATTTAAATTTATGAAAATAATTAAAATTTAATGTAAACATTTTATTTTTTAAAATCGAATAATAGTACTTAAATAATTTATAATAGGTATGGTACACTTCTCAATGAATGGTACTGCAAAAATTAGTGGGTCTCTGACGATGACTTTTTTTTACCAGCTCTAAACACTGAAGAACACAGTAACAAAACATACTGTTCACAAGCATGGACAATTAGATTATTTTTATTAAAAGTCAGAATTCTTGGTCACTCGACATTTTAGTACACGATATAGTTAGAAGTAGTTACAGGGTGCACGATATAGATTATAGATGACGATGCAGATACAAAGGTTGCTTTAGCCACTTACCCCTGTTATCCCTTCTAGGATCTGAACTAGCGGTATCTAAATTTTCAATCTAAGCCAAAAGCCAGAAGTTCTTCTGCCACCTAGTGCTAATGAAGTATCCATTTGTTCCCTGGCTTCTCTTCCTCACCCCAATTGTCAAGCACTCTGCTTTATTGATGCAATGCTTCACAAACTCCTCCGTATAACTGCTTCCGCTGCTTCCACAGATACTGCAGAAATAATTCTTAACTCAAAAACTGCATACACCGAATCGCTTAAAAACTCGAACTGAGTAGCAAGAAATTTAAAATTTGGCCTCAAAGGTTCTTTATTGCAGTTGTGTGGATGATAGAATAGAACTCACCAACTTAAAAGAGAAGATGATTTCTTTTGGCCCAGTACCAGGACAGAGACCTCCAACTTCTTTACTTGGCTCATTACTGTGGCCAGTTTTGGTCCTTGGATAACGAGCGCTTCCACTTCAACCTATGTCAGACCATAACCTCATCAGTAACTCTTTATTCAATAAGGGTGGGAACAACATAGGAAGAACTGTCAAAAGAAAAGCTGAAACATCTGAAAACTTCTCATGATTTCTCTCTGAAAAGTGAAAAGGGGGCAATACAAGAAGCCCATCCAAAGAAAAGAAAAGTCGGAAAAGAAACAACGGCAAAAGAGGGGATGTGAAAAAAAAAAAAAAGAAAAAAAAAGGAACTA
>Ga0214544_1001577_pt1 | contig 47704 bp, 15 predicted proteins | sample CNSS3metaG_FD_160074 | JGI IMG/M metagenome (GOLD analysis project Ga0214544, IMG submission 160074) | Root nodule microbial communities from cowpea collected in UCLA plant growth center, Los Angeles, California, USA - CNSS3 | ecosystem: Host-associated > Plants > Roots > Nodule | place: USA...
CGTTAGTGAAAAGGACCAAATTGACCACAATTTGACGAAAATGAGGACCTAATTGAACATAAAACGAAAATAGGGACCAAATTGAATAAAATCAACAAAAATAGGGACCAAATGTATATTTAAGCCTTAATGTTATATGTACACTCAGATAAAAAGATTATAAAAATGATTCTTTGATATCTAATAAAAAAAGCAGTAATGTTTATTTTTTCAGTAAACCCTTCTAATTTGAAAAAGTTTGACAAATGTGAATCATGTTAGGTGAATTTTTCGATGTGGACAAAACTTTCTCACACTGCAATGTATTATTTGATATCAATGGCTTCTCCGATCATTTTTTAAACTTTTTTCCTTTTGGTAAATTACTGCTTTGAAAAATTAAATTAAAGGAGTATGAAGAAAACCCATTTTTGTGTGCGTGGTTTGGCTTTATCAAAGGTGTTGCTTTTAAGTTTTAAATTCAATTTTGTATTGGACTTCGAAAGAATCTATTCCTCCAGCCCCTTAAGTTTAAAAGAGAGAAAAATAAAAAAACGAATCTTTGACACAGGTGGTTAATTAGAAAAATAGACTCCACAATCCTAAAAGTAAATGATATAAAAGTATATAATGAGCTTTTAGATAGAGAACACAATCGAGTAATGAATAGTGACCGATCAATGTAATTCAATAATAATAATAATAATAATAATAATTATTATTATTATTATAAAAACATCCTTCCTCTCTAATATTTTTTAAAAATGATTTGTGTCATTTATTTAAATTATTTTATTCAAAAATATACTTAGAAAAATAATGTTTTTTTATTGTAGAATGTGTTTGGAAGTAGAAAAGGAAAAGAAAAAAAAAGAATGATTTGAATTAAGAAAATAAAAATAGAAAGTAAAAAAAAATGTAAATTTTAAAAGTAATTTGATTGATGCGAAAAATGTACTTATAAAAATATTATATTATTCGCATCTTTGTATAGCTATTAATAATAGTTTAATTAAATCATTAATGTTATTACGAGTCGAATATTTACATTTAAAAGGTTAGTTTTGATACAATCCAAATACTTGTTTTTGAAATAATTATGAATGATATGATATTGTCATGTATATATGTGTGATGTACAAAAAAATATGCTTTTAACACCGGTACAGTAAGGGCTTTTGACCCCGATTGTTTTTGATATTCTGTTCTGGTTCAAGAACCGAGACATATTAGAATGAGGTCAAAGGGGGATGACTTTTGGTCACGGGTGTGAACCGAAGTCATAGAGCTACTCTTCTGCCTCAGTTCTAATGTGAACCGAAGTCATTCAGTACAAAATCTGGAGCTCTTGCAGCAGCGGTGGTCGCCGGGAGACACGATAGTTTTTCATCGCAGTGGCTGGTCAATCGTCGGGAGACACACATATCATCACTATGCACACATGTTGCAACAACCAAAGGTTCCAATGCAGCAATAATCACAACAAAATTCGTCAAATTTGTTGCTACCTCATTCACAACAGTCACAGCCATTTGGTTCAATGGTGGGTTACGATGGTAAAGACACTTCTTCGCTTGCGGTGTCTCTTCATGACAGGGTAATGGTGTGTTTTGAACCCTAAATCTTGAATCCCAAAGCAACACAAACGAATCAAAAACGTAAAAAAAAATGCGAAGGAAAATCCATTTTTCGAACTCACCTTTAGCGAGAGACGACGATTTAATCGACGACAATGGATGGCGTGATGGAGGCAACGACGCGCAACGAACGGCGACTGCAGCTGGTCGGCAACGAAGCTGGACAGTGGTGGTGGCAAAGAGAGCGAAGAGGGGTTTTGTGCGCAAAGAGTTTTGAGAAGATGATGAATAGTGAAAGGATTTCACGATTTAGGAATTTAACAGGATTTATCGCCTTAGTTCAATTAATAACCGAGGCCTAAAGTCCCTTTACTGCTTCGGTCCCTAAACACCCGAGGCCAAAAATATTGATGTTGGTGACAATTTTGAAATTTTGCTTACTGGGCTGCCTTATAGGCTTCGGTTCTTTTGTAACTGAGGCCTAAAGTCTCTTTACTGCACTGGTTTTTAGAGACCCGAGGCAATATAGTTGGACAAAATTGCAAAAATGTCACCGCCTCTTTATAGGCTTCAGTTCCACTATAACCAAGACCTATAAGGTGAAGTGAAATGTCAAATCTACATTAGTGTAATAAATTAAATTCTAAATGAAATAAAATTATAATTGAAAGATATTCTAAAATGTTAATTAATACCAACATTTAAATGAATTAAAACTTAAAATAATTGACTTGTTGGTGTGAGTATCACATTTTAGTATATAATTCCATACAAAACTAAAAGAAGATAGCAAACAAACAAAAGTTAGATTATAATAATTGAAACAAAAAATAAAATAATAGAAATAGGATGTCAACTTATATAGAATAATAATTTAAACTATTGGACCTTTTAATTTTTTTATCTCTAATATATATAACATAAAAAAAATAAACCTTCACATTATATCATGGTAATTGATTACATACAACAACATTAACATTGTATCAACGGATAAGCATTACGTGCTTTTAGCATCCTACAACACATTCATGAACAAAAAACTATTTGTGTTCTTATACATAAAACATCATAATCAATTATTAACATGACTATAATCGACAATTGACTTAAAAAATAGCACATAATCGACTATGACTATGTTATTATGTCTTTTTTTAAGCATAATCAGTTATGTTCATCATCATAATCAAGTATGACTTCAATTTAGTTATGAACAAATAACACATTTCTACCATCCACAGAAAAAAAGAACAAAAACTAATACCGCTGTATTGCATTAAACCTTAGGGAAGAAAAATTAAAAAAAGAATAAAAATATAAAACTACATATTCGACTTGACTTTCATCTCATGTTATTTCACATGTGCAGTAGACAAACATGAGCGTTTCTTTACACTCGTACATTATGCTTACATAAAGAAACAAAGGCTTAAGAAAAAAAAAATGTATTTATGCACAATAAAAAGGAATAAAAAAAGCTATTTGGTTGAACGTGCCATAGATTTAGTAAAAACAAACCTCATTATATTCTTGTATTTTGTTAACATGTATTTTAGTTCGAGAGGAACAATTTTTTTGACAAGTTTTTTACGATTTAAAAAATGATCAAACTTCCGTGTATCCGCGTTTAGCGCTTGAGGATTTAGTTTATTAGAGCCAAATCAACATCATATATTTTTTTATTAAAGTTTTTTTTTTTTTTTGAGAGAAGAGACAAACGAGAGATCAGAAGCACAATCTAAAAAAAGAATATTATAAAGTTGAGTGAGTATTGCTCTATTTTAATTTCCACAAAACAATTACTCAGAAACAAATTCAGTTTATTGTTTTAATAACTGACATATGGGTCAACCCTTGCATGCGTGTCTGTGCCTAGTTCCTACTTTATAATCAATCCGTGATAAGCCATTGTTTATGACGTTTACGTGATGTTAACTACTTATTATTATAATTACTGCTGCTACATTATTATTACTATTATTAATTGATCAAGGAATAACTTGATTTTTTTTTTCCATCATCCGTGTTTTCGTCATATTCATCGAGCTTCATCAAGGTAGCAAACTTTCCTCGATGCATATTGAATTTTGAACTTTTTAATTACTTTATTGGTTCAATACTTCTTAAAAAAAAACAGATTTTAAGTTTAATTCAATCCTATAAAATCAAAATATAAAATGAGATTTATCACCTACTTAGATATCATGAAATTAATTACCTTATTTGTAATTGACATTAAACTTCCAACAATAATAGTTAAAGTGGAGAAGAATTTTCCTGTATGAATTGATTCTTTAAGTTGCGTTAGTCTAAAATTTGAATTCTCCTATTGAAATATATGAAATAAAACTTACTCTGGATTCATAATGAATCACTGCTATAGTATTCACACGTAAAAATAAAGTTTATAGGGGGGACATTCATTCTATAAACTTGCATATGAAGGAAAATAGCGTGTCTGTCTTCGAGATAAAGAGTTATGTACGTAGTAGTTATGTGTTCGTAATTTAATACTTGGTTTTAAGAGGTGTAGAAAAAGCTTGAGTAGAAAAAAATTATGATTTTACTTTTGGGGACGATGCGTGAAAATTGTCATAATAAATTCATCATGTGGAAAGCTACTAAAGAGAAATGCACATGAAAAATCAATCATACATCATATCTGAATAATGTATTTGCTCCTTAAAATATGCATGGTAACGTGTGGTGCAAGAGTTGTAGTCACGTTAAGGACAAAAAAAAAGATGGTTTATATGGATAGGGTGTTGGAAAAAAATAACTAAAATTAATGAAGAATAAAATTATATATAGAACAGAAACCATTTTGAAGATGTCGAACAACATCACAAGAAGATGAAAGGAGATTTGAATAAATTGGGAAAACATAAGCGAGGGAGGCGCTCTATCAATCACATGAATAATGCAAAATGAAAAATAAACAAATAAATACATGATGGTCCTTATATATGCGTAATGAATTTTTGTGAGGTACTAAAAATAAAACTATATGTGTTGTTTTATTTGCTTTTTCTAAATAGTAAGAATCAATTTTTTAGATTAATTTATTTTATGTTTCATCAAATATTTAATCTTAGGTTTAGGATTTACTTTGATTTCTATATTATTTTTAATTTAATTGGGTCATAATATTTGTTAATATAATCAATTTTGTCCAATTAAATTTGTAACATCCCATTTTAGTAGTATAAAACTAATAAAATAACACATTTCATAATAATATTCAAAGACAGATTAACAGAATAAAAAATATATTAATACAATTTTTCAAGAGTTCAAACTATACATATATATTATTTATACAAAACACCAAACATCAAACCTACAAAAATATCCCTATATCGAACATACTAACCATTCATACATCCGCTGCAATTCAACCACTCTAACTATGGACTTCTCAACCTTCGGAGGTGTCTTTAAACCTGCATCTTCGTGATTATCGCAAAAAAAGAAAACAACACAAGACCACAAAGTACAAATGTAAGCTGGTATAAAAATGAGTTATCATAAGACCTTTAAAACATATCAATTATAAGCCATACATAGACAACTACAATAATTCACATAATTGCACACAGACAATTGACACTAAACTCAAATATTTAGATATATGCATTTAGAATCGAAATTACTGGAGATTTGTAGTTGTGGTGACCTCTATTGTTCTGCAGATCCATTTTAATGGGTTTCATCCTATCACACACAAGTTAATCTATAATCATCTAGGGTCATTATCTTGCCTTAGACTAGGACTTCCTGCTACTCTCACCACATGAACCATTATTATACTCTATTTGAGTGTGAACTATCATTAGAGTTTCAAGATGTCACCTTACTTGAATCCATAGTCCAATACATATATTAACAATAATACCAGTAGCTGAACTTCTACGTGACATAGGGGAGTCATGACTCTCCCAAACTTTTTTCTTTTTATTATATATATATATATATATATATATATATATATATATATATATTTTTTGTTTGTTTGTGGCACGGATGACATTCTGTAATTTGTTTTGAATGGTTCTTCACTCTATATTGTGTTTCAGACAAAAAAAAATGATTGATTGTTACAAGTCCAAAGTTGAAGATTTTGTTATTTTTGTTGTTGGCTTTCAATTGTTATTAGCTTGTTGCAGAATAAGTTTTTTTTTTAATGGTAAATAAATACCTAATAATGCAGTGTATATAGTATTATGTTTTTATTTATAGAATAAAGCTCATATTTACTTTACTAACATGCCTTATTAGTTACATGAGAGACTCTAATTGTTTTTTAATATTTATATAAATAAATATATACTTCAAAATGTTTTTAAAAAATGTATTATATTTTATATATTTGATGCTTCTAAAAGTTTTCATACATATATATCATAATATAAAAAGGGAATTCATCTTTTTGTGTATATTTTTTTTAAAAAAATTAATTTTTTAAATATATATTTTTTAAATTAAAACAATTATTTTATTAATTAATATTACCTTCTAAATGGTGATTTATCTATAACTATATATAAAGGGGATTCCCTCTTTTGTGTCCACATTTCATAATTCCAATTTTACCCTTTACAATTTAATTATTTATTAAAATTTTAAAAATTAACGGTTAATTTTACAAGTTTTTATAAAAATATTTATTTATCTCCTTTTTCTTTTTTCTCATACTATTCATCAACAATTATTTTTTTCATATTTTTTCCATACATTTCACTTTAATTTTTATAAATATACTTTTATTTTGTTCATTAACTTAATAACATTACAATATCATCAATTATAAATATAATTCGAAAAATGCGTACACGCAGGCGCGATAGCGCCTGTGTTTACACTAGTTTAAGTTTAACCATTTTCTTCAATTTGACAAACTATTTAAACTTTACCACTTTTTAAATTAAAAAAAATATCTACGAAATAAATAAAAATTAATTGTAATAAAATTATAAAAGTTATTTATATTTAATTTGATTGTAATAATAATAATAATAATAATAATAATAATATTTCATTAGTAACCAATTTTAGTGATCAAAAATTGTTAGTCACTGTAATGACTAATTTAGATACCAATTTACAAAGTAAAAAATTATTGGTTGCTAAAATAGTTACTAATGTGAATAAAAAAATATAATTGGTAACTAAATTAGTTTTTAAAATTAGTTATCATGATTTTGGCTACCAAAGAAAATTAGTCACTAAAAATTAGCTACATAGGTTTTGGCTACTAAAATGACTTAGTTACTAAATTGACCTCTAATTAATTAATGACCAATTATAATTTTTTATTTATAATAGTGATTATTTTAGTAACCAATAATTTTGGATTTTGTAAATTAATATTTAAATTTGTCACTATAGTAACTAATAACTTTTGGTCACTAAAATGGGTTACTAATGAACCATTTTCTTGATATGGATACAGGTACGGGGCAAATATTTATCCAGCGAGTAGGGTACGGGGGAGCTACTACCCATACCCTACCCGCCCCGTTGACATCCCTAGGTACATACCTAGGGATGGCAAAAATACTCGTGCCCGCAGATATCTACAGATAAAATCTGCGGCGAATAGTTAGTACCCGCAGGTAGCGGGTATTTTAATACCCGCTTATAAACGGGTCGGGTACGGGTATCATACTATCCGTACCCGCGGGTACCTGTTATCCGCAACAAAATAAAAATAAAAATTAATTTATATTTTATTAAGTTAAATTTAATTAAAATTAATATTAACAGTATATTTTATTATGTCAAATTTAATTATAATTATAATTTAATTTAATTTATATTTTATTTTTATAATTTTATATTAAAAAATTTATAAAATATATATTTTTTAAAATATTTGCGGATATCGGGTATCCACGGGTATTTGCGAGTATTTTTTAAATGGATACCCGACATGTAAACGGGCGCGTAGCGGGCAGATTTTTTTTTAGTGGGTCGGGTTGCGGGTAGGCACTATCCATACCCGACCCCTTGCCATCCCTATACATACCCGTTGGATGAATAAAAAAAAGATTGATTAGTAAATTGTAAAAAAATGTACGAAAAGTAATACGCAACTCCAAACTTATTTATTTATTATGCCCCAAATATTTACCTATTTGGTTTGTCTTATTTATTTCTTCAAACCAGTCACCTAGTGCAAGAAATAACGATTGATTTTAGTGAATTGTAATCAAATTTGTGGTACATAAGAAATACATCCCTTTAAAAAGTAACAAGCAGCTTCCACATATTTATTCATTGTGCCCTACTTATTTGCATATCTAGGTTGACCTATATTTGATTACAGGTCACTAAAATCAACCCATAGAGTGCATTATGGAGGTGCCCCACTTATTTTCCTATCTTGTGGTGCCTTTTTTCTTCTTTAAGTCAGTCACCTAGTGCAAGCAATAAGGGTTGATTTTTCTAACTTATAATCAAATTTGTGGTACATAAGAGGTACATACCAGTTGGATGATAAAAAAAATTGATTAGTGAATTTGAAAAAATTGTACGAAAAGTAATACGCAACTCCACACTTATTTATTTATTATGCCCCAAATATTTGTCTATCTGGTTTCCTATTTATTTCTTCAAGTCAGTCACTTAGTGCAAAAAATAAGGGTTGATTTTAGTGAATTGTAATGAAATTTTTGGTACATAAGAAATACATCCCTTTAGATGAAAAAAAAAGATTGATTAGTAAATTTAAAAAAATTGTACGAAAAGTAACAAGCAGCTTGCACACATATATTCATTGTGCCCGACTTATTTGCATATCTAGGTTGGCCTATATTTGATTAAAAGTCCCTAAAATCAACCCATAAAGTGTATTATAGAGGTGCCACAGTTATTTTCCTATCTGGTGGTGCCTATTTTTTTTTAAGTCGGTCACCTAGTGCATGCAATAAGATCTGATTTTTGTAACTTATAATCAAATTCGTAGTACATAAGAGGTATATACCAGTTGGAGATAAAAAAAAGATTCATTAGTATAAAATACATCAAAATAATGAAAATCAATTATCATAAACTCCAAAACAAAGATCCCACCAGTCAAAACGAAGAATCACACGTCTAGGATCAACTATCAAAATTTTAGCTCAATCCAACGGTGAATGAAGTGAGAATCTTCATTCTACAAAGAGGATGTAGTGTAGAAAAAATGGGTGGCTCCCGTCGCCAGAAAGTGGCGGCTTGCACCACACGTGCAGTGGCTTCTATTTTGGGTTTCCAAAACTGGTGCCCAACGCCTAATCAATGCAGTCAAACGCCATGACAAATCACATAAACTCCTCCTTAAGCTTGATTTGTGAAATTTGACATTCCTTGAGTCAATCCTTAGTTAAAAACATCTCTATGATGATAGATTTCATGATTTTAGGCTCAACAAATGTCGAATTACTCAAATTGAAGCCTTACATAGAGAATTTTTTTAGCTTAGTCAAAGTCACATACACAATCTACAAATAATTGTCAATCTAACCGAACAGAATACATCTAGTCATACTCACACCACATCAAATCCATAAATATAAGCAAAGTACTAAAAATCACATCCCATAAAACACAAAATTTAAGCTAGATTCCCTTATCTATTAAAACTGCTCAACAAGCTTTAATACACCCAAAACACCTTTAACTTCATAGGATTCTCTATCTATACCTAGGAACAACACTAGAATAGTAAGGACATATCGTTATGATCACTGACCAATAAAGACTCAAATTGATGATTTAAAGTACATGCAAGCATGAAAAACCCACATATAAGACGAAACAAATTGGGCAGCAGAGAAAGACAAAAAACTTGACTTACACGATTGAAGAAACTAATCAGTCTAAAACAAAGAGCTCGCCACGAGAATCACTCCTACATTCTCAGTCTCAGATCTTCAATGAGATAAGCAGAGAACGATAACTTCTAGAGAGAAATTAGAGAACTCTATAAAAGTGGTTTATAGAGAGATGATATGTTTTGAAATAATAAAATTCGTTTATAGCAACATTATTTATACTAAAATATTTTAATATTAAAATAATATAGTCTCATTATTTTTAAACCATTATCACTTCTAAAATATCATTTTCTATAACTTTACAAAATTCACATTAATATCTTTGAAAGTATTATATGTTAAAATTTGATTAATCTTTTATTTTGGAACCTCTATTTTGCTTTTCTCTTCACATTCCTTCACTTCTCTCAGCCTCCCACCACCTCCATCCACATTCTCATCACCTTCCTTTATCTTTCTCCCAAATGTGGTCAAAAAATAAATTTGGGATTCTAAGGTATCACCGAGTGTAATTATGAAAACAAAATTGATATTTTAAAGTTTTTCACTTTGTTTTGTTGTTCTCTGGTGAGAATCTTGTTTTTGAAATTACATAAGTAGGGTAACTCATTCGATGCCATGGTATTTTATTTTTCTTAAAAATAATGCAAATTAAATATTCAATGAAAGATGGAGAGAGACGAAGAAAGACGGTGGAAGGTGAAAGGAAATGAAAGAAGTGGAGGGAGGAAAAACAAAAATTCCATTATAAGAGATGAATAATTTTTTTTTATATGTGACAATTTTAAATAGTATCACCATTGATTTAACGGACCACAAAACTTAATGCTAAACATTGATTTTTATTTATTTTTCATTCTTTTAAAAAATCAATTTACTATTTAAATTAATATATTATTGTTCTTATATTTTGTAATTTTATCTATTTAAAAAAATCTAATTATTGCTTGAATTGATACACAGTTGCTATTTTTTTAACATAAAAATAGTTGTTGTTTAAGTTTTTATTTTAAAAAAATCAATTATTACTTGAATTAGTATATAATTGAAACAGCATTAATTGTTTTTGTTATTTTTTATAAAAAAATAGTTGTTGTTTAAAGATTTTGTAAATTTTATATCTTAAAATAATTATATTAATATTTAAATTAATATACACCTGTTATTTTATATTTTATTTTTTATATACAAGAATGAAATCACTTTTATGTTGAAAGGGGAGTTACTTTAACTCATATGAAGATAGTTTTGATGATGTCCAAGTCCACACATCATGTGTATTATTAGTTTAGAATTAGTCCTGTTTTGTAGATTGTGCATTAGGGTATTAGAGCAAAAATATCATATGTAAAACAAGCTTGCATTGAGTTATATTAACTATCAAACTCTTGCTTATGCATTCATAAATCGATTAGCTATTTAACTAATAGATTAGTTGAGGGTACTACACTAAGGCAGTTACAACACACTCACGATAATTTATTAGGTAAATTCCTAATCCATTAATGACTGCAGAGAACTCTGTATAAAACTAGTCTTTGAAATCAGTTTTGAGTGTGTGAAAAATTACAGAATTCCTGAGAAACATTATGAGAAACTGTCCTTTGAGATTTACAGAGTTCCTAAACATTCTTGAAAGATCATTCAAGTAAAGATTCAAGGAGATTGATGGTGGATTCAACCGTGATGGGTAAAGCTTGGATCTAGTAGCAAATTGACAAATCTGCACAACAATAGGTGTATTTGTTTCTTGATTCTTTCTTATTGTATTTCTGTTCATAGTTGATTCACTGAGTAAAGTGAAGGTCTAGGTGCAATTGTGTGAATGCATTGCTCCTAGGGTGAGTTCTTGATTTGTAGACCAAACTCCTTAGTCTTTAGGGTCTTGAATTATATAGATGCTCTGTAATTCTTGGATCTCTATTGAGTTAGTGGAATCCTCCTAAGTGGGTTTACTTAGGAGAAGACTGGACGTAAATTCATCTTGAATCGAACCAGTATAAACTGTTGTGTTCTTTGTTTCTCTCTTCTCTTACAATCTTTCTTGATTGTTTTACGCAGTCCATTAACACAGAACTGTAAAATTGATTAATTGGGTCATAAGACTTAAAATACTTTCAAGATTCAAGTTAACTAAGTAAAAAACTTAATAATCAGTTCAAATCCCTTTCTTGGTTAAGATTGTTAGACAGATCTGTTTTGACATTTTAAAATTAATATATGACTATTCTTATATTTTCTTAATTTTGTATACATTTTTTTTATTTAAGGATTTATCTATATATACATATGTGATATTTTTAATATTTTTTATGTTTTTTTACTTAAAAATATCTTATATTTTATTTATAATGTATCTTGTAATAAGGTTTTACTCACCATTTAAACATCTCATTTATCATATATTTTGTAATAGGATTTGATTCACAGTTGAAAACATCGTAAACTATTTGGTATTTGAATCTGGATTAACGTGCCTGGAGATTATGACCGCAGATTTTGCTCTTGTGCAGTTTATCAACATCCAGCTATTACATTAAGAAACAGAGTATTCTAAGTTGTTTTCGATTCCTCTTTTTCTCGTTTCCATCAGAGTTCAAATCTTAATTTTTTATCATCTAAAATTAAAAACATAAAAAATATGAGAAAATAAATAAAATTCCTAAATAATTTACAAAATAATGCAAATAATATATCGTACTTTAATACTGTCAAATTAATTTCTAAATGCTTTTAAAAAGGTATTTTTCTTAATAGTAAACTGAGTTAAAATCTGAAAAAATAGCTTAAATCTTTTTAAAAGAATAGTATTTATAGATAATCCAAAAGATTGTTAACATCGATCATACCAGTAGCTTTAAATTCTCAATATTTACAATTGAGTATGGCAATTCACACCTTGCACTTCTTGCAGAGATTTCTTAGATGACATAAATTAACCATGTTCTTCAGTAAACCTGTAAGACTTACTTTTACATATCACGAAGTCTTAGCTTCGAAATATTTCCGTAATAACCCAGTATCCCTTCCAAATCAGTTCTGGAACTAGAATGAATCCTCTCATGTAAGAAAAAACCTCGATAATCATGTGTTAAAAATCTAATGCTTTCTCACTTTTATTGTAAGAACATACTATATTGATAGAACTAATAAAAAAACTATGATCTCATGCAGTGGCAACGTCACACGAGAAGATATATTCACAGGTTCAGGAGTTCCAAATGCTATCCAGTTTCCTAATTTCTTGGTGCAACGGATTAAGCTTGTGGCAATTATTAGCCACCATATCCTCACAATATAGTCCATGTTCAAATCTAATGGATTTGGAGATGAATCTGAAACTAAAAGGGTACCATTCAAAAGCCTGACTTTATATTGCTACAGATAAAGAGGGATACTTTTTTTTTTAGATTCCTCAATATTCCTAAGTTAGGAACAGAAATCGTCTCTAGTCCGAGTCTTTTCAGTTTGGATACAGCGCCTAGTAGTTTTTACGAAGAGAACTTATATTTATTCTGGAAAGTACAAGTAATTGAGATTGGGGTGGTTGAATGTGTTACCATATTTCATCAGCAAAGGAAAAATCAACTCATTTGAGCTATTAGTAGAAAAGTGTGAATATGAAATCACACATTCAATAAAAAAATTTAATGTCTTTAACTTAAGTTTTTTTTCGGAATATGGTATAAAGTTCACTCTTGTATGATTCTGGGTAACAGTGGTGTTTTTTGATGGTCTGGGTCACTTGAACTTATCATGTTAAGTGAGAAAGGAGAAGAATCCTTACGAAGAGAAATTATCCCGCAGCATAAAAATGTACGGTCACCATGAGATACAGTAAATGCGAATTTATTACATAATTAGGCTTTAGATTCACTCCAAGATGTTTGGTCATTTTGGTCTATTTCATATGAAACTAATTGCTAGAGCTATCATGCTATGGAGTTATTTGTTCTACTGTATACGTAACTTTGCCTAATTTTTTGTTCATGTCCATTACTTTCAAGCCGTCTTCATCAAATTTATATAACTCTTCCTATATATAAAAAGCAGCAAGAAAAGGAATTCTTTGGCCTTGAGGAAATTACCCTAGGTCCGTGAAGCACTTCTTGAGGGATTTTCCAAATCATCCAAGAGTGACAATTCACCATCTTTTGCCACGGCTCAGTAGCAAGTGGTTAATCCGTGCATTATCAAAGAACCGGCATAATTCAGAGCAGGCAAATATAGTAAACAAAGGTCAAAACACAAAAATTAAATAGTCTCTACGACATTCTTCAACGTAGGCACTTGTGGATGACCAAATATTTTCCTTGAAGTTACCTGATGAAAGCAAAGGGACTTGTCAGCCTAAAGCATTTGATCTTGTCTCGTACCAAACACAGATAATGTTTTACTGAAAGAATATACAGGTCAAACCAAAACGCTTCTCTAATCTTAAAGCATTATCTGCAAAGAATAGGAAGTTCTTAGGATAAGTTCTAATTGAGGTAAAGATACATACAGATACAATAAGCTTGGCCTCTGCTTTTAAGCTGCTGTACACTTGATAAATAGGAATTCAATCACCTCATTGCGTGCTGCTATTTTCCTCTCACTGGTAAAACTTCCCAAATATACTTAAATACCATGTGATGTTCGAGAATTTCCAATGTTCTAGAAAGAGTTTATGAAAGCACTGAATATGGAAAAACAGAAAGACTTTCTTAAAGGGCATAGACTTCCTATTACAGAAAGAATTAGTTATGCCAACCTCACCGAATCATACCCTTCATTTGTTCAACAGATCTTTGTACTCAAAGTTGTTTCATGGTCCGATTCACCTATACAAGGCAACAAAAGGAAGGACGTAACGTCCGGAGAAGCTCCATCCTCAACTTGCTCAACAATCATTATCCATGAGCAAGTTGAAGATGGAGGTTTTCAGGAACGCAACAAGCACATTAGATCGGTATTCCAACACATTCAAGTTTCATCCCAAAATTCTCCGTGTGCCAACGGATAGACCAAGAACGAAGTTGTGTGGTCTATCCCATGGTAACAACCTGTGCCTTTCTTCCTCTACTAAACCAAACAATGTGCAGGTTATCGTCGGCACAGAAACTGATCAGCAATGATGCATCAAATTGAGAGTTTAGAAAACGAAAACAAAAGTTATATATAACGTTACGCAAAGACGAGACTGAAAAACGAAACAGAAAGCAAAAGAAAAACAGATAGAAGAAGCTTCACAGAATCAATGATGCAATTAAGACCTTTCTTTATCCTTCAAATTTTTGAGCAGCAACGTAGAGTGGATAGCAATTGAGAAGATTAAAATCGTTGGAGAGCGAATCATGGTATATATAGGGCATGGTTTTGACCTTATCGGTTTCCTGTCAGTTTCTAGGAACTTACTCGGTCCTAATGATTTATATATTTATTTAACGATCCAAGAATTACGTGGACTTTTTCAACGGGGAGAGAAATTACTGCAGAAATGTCAATGTGAATACAGACATTTATATCATCATTTACTATGTAATCATTTCTAAATTGAGAAACAAAGTTGTCCAAGTCTGACTTTGAACCTATTAAATGACAAGCTACGAATGTGAACGGTTTAAGCTTTATTATTAAACAGGTCTTGAGCGATTTATTCCTTCCCTAAAGGGCGGGTGCCGTGCTTGTGAGGCGCACACGTTGTTGGATGTAGCAGTACTGGTGTAATAATCTACTTTCTGGTAGTTTGACAGGGGTATTTCACGTATTATAATTTTTTCTACTGATTTTTGAAAAAAACATATTTTGACAAATTTTTATTACATCATAGTCATTTTTTAAATAATTTTTAATTATAGAAAAAAAAAGGAGAAGAGTAGTCTGTTAGCAGCGAGTGAAACAAAATGTCCAAAAAATCTGTTTTTTTTTTAAACAATGATTCTGATACCATGTTTGATTAAGAAGTGAATTTTAAGTCTAACTCAACACCACAAAACCGGACTTGTAAGATAAGATTTGCACCACACTTATATACTATAAAATTGTCTCTAACCAATGTGGGACTTCCAACAATTTTATTAAGGTTCGACCATTGTGTAGTCTTAAATTTTTACACAAAAATTATTAAATATTAACTAAATTTAGAGATAAAAGATAATAGTCTTTATAACGACCAAGTTAGTTACTATTTAATAAACTAAAAATTATTTATATCAGAAATAGTATATACTATTAATAAATATTTATAATTATTTGTGAATTATAATTTAAATTAGTCTCTAATATAAAAATTTTAGTTACTTACAAATATTGACCCAAAATTAGTCTCTAATATCTATCAATAATTTTTAGTTTATAAAATAATGTTTGTTCTAGTACATCTAATGGTTTTACATTGTTTAAGAGTCAAGCACAATGACAGTTTGTATAGACCTTCGTCCTTCTCCTTCAATGTGTCTTTTATTGACTAATCATCTTTTTTAAGTTTTGTGGTTATTTAATTATCTTCTTGTTGTGTTAAGTTCCTCTGTAGGATTAACATGTGATTATCTTGTTTCTTTTAGAGTGATAGGAGTTGATGTCGAGCGATGGTTAAGGGAATTCATTCTTTGTGCATGGTCAGATTAAAGGGTAAAATTTTAAAAAATTATACGAAAAGTAATATGCAGCTCCACACTTATTTATTTATTATGCCCCAAATATTTGCCTATCTGATTTTTCCTATTTATTTCTTCAAGTCAGCCACCTACTACAAAAAATAAGGGTTGATTTTAGTGAGTTGTAATCAAATTTGTGTTACATAAGAAATATATCTCTTTAAATGATAAAAAAAAGATTAATTAGTAAATTTTAAAAAATTGTACGAAAAATAATAAGTAGCTCTCACATATTTGTTTATTCTGCTCCACTTATTTGTATATCTAGTTTGGTCTATATTTGATTACAAGTCACTACTAAAATCAACCCATAGAGTGCATTATGGAGGTGCCAGGCTTTTTTTCCTATTTGGTGGTGCCTATTTTTTTCTTCAAAATAGTCACCTAGTGCAAGCAGTAAGGGACTTATAATCAAATTCGTGGTACAAAAGAGGTACATACTAGTTGGATGATAATAAAAAAAAAGATTGATTAATAAATTTTAAAAAATTGTACGAAAAGTAATACACAACTTCACACTTATTTATTTATTATGCCCAAAATATTAAATATTTGTCTATCTGGTTTGTCCTATTTATTTCTTCAACCTAGTCAGCCACCTAGTGCAAGAAATAAGGGTTAATTTTAATGACTTGTAATTAATTTGTAGTACATAAGAAATATTAGATGATAAAAAAAGATTGATTAGTAAATTTTAAAAATTTTTATGAAAAGTAACAAGCATATCCCACATATTTGTTCATTGTGCCCCACTTGTTTTTCTATCTGGTGGTGCCTATTTTTTTCTTCAAGCCAGCCACCTAGTGCAAGCAATAAGGATTGATTTTTCTAACTTATAATCAAAGTCGTGTAGTACATAAGAGCTACATATCAGTTGGATGATAAAAAAAGATTGATTAGTAAATTTTAAATAATTGTATCAAAAGTAATACGCAACTCCACACTTGTTTATTTATTATTCCCCAAATATTTTCTATCTGGTTTGTCCTATTTATTTCTTCAAGCCAACAACCTAATGCAAGAAATAATGGTTGATTTTAGTGAGTTGTAATTAAATTTGTGTTACATAAGAAATACATCCGTTTAGATGATAAAAAAAAAAGATTGATTAGTAAATTTTAAAAAATTATATGAAAATTAACAAGCATATCCCACATATTTGTTCATTGTGCTCCACTTATTTGCATATCTAGTTTGACCTATATTTGATTACACGTCACTAAAATCAACCCATAGAGTGCAATAGAGTGCATTATGGAGGTGCCACACTTATTTTCCTATTTGGTGGTGCCTATTTTATTCTTCAAGTCAGCCACCTAGTGCAAGCAATAAGGGTTCTAACTTATAATCAAATTCGTGGTACATAAGAGGTACATACCAGTTGGATGATAAAAAACATTGATTAGTAAATTTTAAAAAATTGTACGAAAAGTAACACACAGCTCCACACTTATTTATTTATTGTGCCCCAAATATTAAATTAAATATTTGAGTATCAGGTTTTTCCTATTTATTTCTTCAAGTTAGCCACCTAGTGCAAGAAATAGGGGTTGATTTTAGTGACTTGTAATCAAATTTGGGGTACATAAGAAATACATCCCTTTAGATGATAAAGAAAAGATTGATTAGAAAATTTTAAAAAATTGTACAAAAAGTAACAAGCAGCTCCCACATATTTGTTCATTGTGCCCCACTTATTTGCATATCTAGTTTGGCCTATTTTTAATTACAAGTCACTAAAATGAACCCATAGAGTGCATTATGGAGGTGCCACACTTATTTTCCTATTTGGTGGTGCCTATTTTTTTCTTCAAACCAACTGCCGAGTGCAAGCAATAAGGGTTGATTTTTCTAACTTATAATCAAATTCGTGGTACCTAAGATATTATTTGGATGATAACAAAAGATTGATTAGAAAATTTTAAAAAAATTAGACGAAAAATAATAGGCAGCTCCACACTTATTTATTTATTATGCCCTAAATATTTGGCAATCCGGTTTGTCCTATTTATTTCTTCAAGCCAAACACCTAGTGCAAGAAATAAGGGTTGATTTTAGCGACTTGTAATCAAATTTGGGGTATATAAGAAATACATCTCTTTAGATGATAAAAAAAAAAGATTGATTAGAAAATTTTAAAAAATTGTACGAAAAGTAACAAACAGCTCCCACATATTTGTTCATTGTGCACCACTTATTTGCATATCTAGTTTGGCCTATATTTGATTACAAGTCACTAAAATCAACGCATAGAGTGCATTATGGAGGTACGACACTTACTTTCCTATTTGGATGTCCTATTTTTTTCTTCAAGCCAACTACCGAGTGCAAGCAATAATGGTTGATTTTTCTAACTTATAATCAAATTCGTGGTACATAAGATGTAAATATCATTTGAATTAATTAGTAAATTTTAAAAAATTGTATGAAAAGTAATATGCGGCTCCACACTTATTTATTTATTATGCCTTAAATATTAACTTTTTGCCTCTGGTTTGTCCTATTTATTTTTTTCAAGTCAGCCACCTAATGTAAAAAATAAGGGTTGATTTTAGTGACTTCTAATTATATTTGCGGTACATAAGAAATACATCTCTTTGGATGATAAAACAAAAAGATTGATTAGAAAATTTTCAAAAATTGTACGAAAAGTAACAGGCAGCTCCCACATATTTGTTCATTGTGCCCCACCTATTTGCATATCTACTTTGGGCTATATTTTATTACAAGTCACTAAAATCAACCAACAGAGTGAATTATGGATGTGCCCCACTTATTTTCCTATCTAGTGGTCCTTAGTTTTTTTCTTCAAACCAGCCACCTAGTGCATGAAATAAGGGTTGGTTTTTGTAACTTATAATCAAGTTCGTGGAACATAAGAGGTACTTGTTAGTTGGGCGATAAAAAATGGATTGATTAATTAATTAAATTTTACAACATTGTACGAAAAGTAATACGTAGCTCTACACTTATTTATTCATTATGCTCTAAATATTTGCCTATCTAGTTTGTCCTATTTATTTCTTCAAGCTAGTCACCAAGTACAAGAAATAAAGGTTGATTTTAGTGAGTTGGAATCAAATTTGTGTTACATGAGAAATACATCCTTTTAGATGATAAAAAAAGATTGATTAGTACATTTTAAAAAATTGTATGAAAAGTAACAAGCAGCTCCCACATATTTGTTCATTGTGTCCCACTTATTTGCATATCTACTTTGGCCTATATTTGATTACAAGTCACTAAAATCAACCAATAGAGTGCATTATGGAGGTCCCGCACTTATTTTCCTATCCGGTGGTGCCTATTTTTTTGTTCAAGCCAATTGCCGAGTGCAAACAATAAGGGCTAATTTTTCTAACTTATAATCAAATTCATGGTACATAAGAGGTAGATATCATTTGGATGATAAAAAAATATTGATTAGTAAATTTTAAAAATTTTTACGAAAAGTAATACGCGGTTCCACCCTTATTTATTTATTATGCCCTAAATATTAAATATTTGTCTATCTGGTTTGTCCTATTTATTTCTTCAAGTCAACCACCTAGTGCAAGAAATAAGGGTTGATTTTGGTGACTTGTAATTAAATTTGTGTAGATAAGAAATACATCTCTTTATATGATAAAAGAAAAAGATTGATTAGTAAATTTTAAAAAATTGTACGAGAAATAATAAGCACCTCCCACATATTTTTTTTATTGTGCTCCACTTATTTGCATATCTAGTTTGGCCTATATTTGCATACAAGTCAATAAAATCAACCCATAGAGTGCATTATGGAAGTGTCACACTTATTTTCCTATTTGGTGGTGCATATTTTTTTTTCTTCAAGCTAGCCACTTGGTGCAAACAATAAGAGTTGATTTTTCTAACTTATAATCAAATTCGTGGTACACACCAGTTGGATGATAAAAAAGATTGATTAGTAAATTTTAAAAAATTGTACGAAAAGTAACACAGCTCCACACTTATTTATTTATTATGCTCCAAATATTAAATATTTGCCTATCTGGTTTTTCCTATTTATTTCTTCAAGCCAACCGCCTAGGGTACACTAGATTGCTCTAGATGGTTGGCTTGAAGTAAAAAATAGGCCAAACCAGATAGGAAAATAAGTGGAACAAATAAGAAATAAGTGAGAAGTTGCGTATCACTCTTCTTACAAAATTTTAAAATTTACTAATCAATCTTTTATTTATCATCCAAATCGATATACTTCTTATATACCCTAAATTTGATTCTAAGTTACAAAAATCAACCCTTATAAACAAATAAGAAATAAATGGGAAGCTGCAATTAATAAGGGTTGATTTTTGTAACTTATAATCAAATTTAGATGATAAAAAAGGATTGATTAGTAAATTTTAAAATTTGGTACGAAGAGTAATACGCAGCTTCCCACTTATTTCTTATTTGTTCCACTTATTTTCCTATCTGGTTTGGCATATTTTTTCCTCAAGCCAACCACCTAGAGTTGATTTTTGTAACCTATCATAATATTTTTGGGTATATAAGAAGTATATCCATTTGGATGATAAGAAAATGATTGATTAGTAAATTTTAATATTTTGTGCGAAAAGTAATACAGAGCTTCCCACTGATTTCTTATTTGTTTATTTTATTTGTCTATCTGGTTTGGCTTATTTTTTTCTTCAAGGCAGCCACCTAGTGCAATTAATAAGGGTTGTTTTTTGTAACTGATAATCAAATCTAGGGTATATAAGAAATATATCGATTTGGATGATAAATAAAAGATTGATTAGTAAATTTTAAAATTTTGTAAGAAGAGTGATACACAACTTCTTATTTGTTCCATTTATTTTCCTATCTGGTTTGGCCTATTTTTTTCTTAAAGTCAGTCACCCAAAGCAATCAATAACTGTTGTTGCTTTTTGTAACCTATCATAATATTTTGGGTATATAAGAAGTACACCCATTTGGATGATAAGAAGTGTTTTGATTAGTAAATTTTAATATTTTGTACGAAAAGTAATATGTAGCTTCTCACTTATTTCTTATTTTTTTACTATGCCCCACTTATTTTTCTATCTAGTTTGACCTATTTTTTTCTTCAAAGCAGCCACCTAGTGCAATTAGTAATGGTTGATTTTTGTAACTTATAATCAAATTTAGGGTATATAAAAAGTATATCGATTTGGATGATAAATAAAAGACTGATTAGTAAATTTTAAAATTTTGTACGAAGAAGGATACGTCGCTTCCCATTGATTTTTATTTGTTTCACTTATTTTCCTATCTGGTTTGGCCTATTTTTTTCTTCAAGCCAACCACCTAGAGTAATCAATAAGGTTTGCTTTTTGTAACCTATCATAAAATTTTGGATATATAAGAAATATACCCATTTGAATGATAAGAAAATGATTGATTTGTAAATTTTAATATTTTGTACGATTAGTAATACGCAACTTCCCACTTATTTCTTATTTGTTTATTATGTCCCACTTATTTGTCTATCTGGTTTGACATATTTTTTTCTTCAAGGCAGCCACCTAGTGCAATTAAAAAGGTTTGATTTTTGTAACTTATAATCAAATTTAGAGTATATAACAAGTATATCGATTTGTACGATAAATAAAAAATTGATTAGTAAATTTTAAATTTTTTTACGAAGAGTGATAGGTAGCTTCCCACTTATTTTGTATTTGTTCCACTAATTTTCCTATCTAGTTTGGCCTATTTTTGTCTTCAAGCCAGCCACCTAGAGCAATCACTAAGGGTTGTTTTTTGTAACCAATCATAATATTTTGGGTATATAAGAAGTATACCATTTGGATGATAAGAAAAATAATGATTAGTAAATTTTAATATTTTGTACGAAAAGTAATACGCAGCTTCCCACTTATTTCTTAATTGTTTATTATGCCAAACTTATTTTTCTATCCTTTTTGACTTATTTTTATCTTCAAGGCAGCCACCTAGTGCAATTAATAAAGGTTAATTTTTCTAACTTATAATCAAATTTGGGGTATATAAGAAATATATCGCTTTGGATGATAAATAAAAGATTGATTATTAAATTTTAAAATTTGTTACGAAGAGTGATACATAGCTTCCCATATATTTCTTATTTGTTCCACTTATTATGCTATCTCGTTTGGTTTGGCCAATTTTTATCTTCAAGTCAATCACTTAGAGCAATCAATAAAATTTTAGATATATAAGAAGTATATCCATTTGGATGATAAAAAAAATATTGATTAGTAAATTTTAATATTAGGTACGAAAAGTAATACGCAGCTTCCCACTTATTTCTTATTTATTTATTATGCCCCACTTATTTGTCTATCGGGGTTTGGCTTAATTTTTTCTTCAAGGCAGCCACCTAGTGCAATTAATAAGGGTTAATTTTTGTAACTTATAATCAAATTTAAGGTATATAAAGGAAGAGTAATACACAGCTTCCCACTTACTTCTTATTTATTCAACTTATTTTCCTATCTGGTTTGGCCTAGTTTTTCCTTCAAGCCAGTCACTTAGAGCAATGTTGCTTTTTGTAACCTATCATAATAATTTAGGTATATAAGAAGTATATCCATTTGGATGATAAGAAAAATGAAAAATGTTGATTAGTAGATTTTGATATCTTGTGCGAAAAGTAATACGTAGCTTCCCACTTATGTCTTATTTGTTTATTTTGCCCCACTTATTTTTCTATCTAGTTTGGCCTATTTTTTTCTTCAAAACAACCACGTAATGCAATTAATAAGGGTTGATTTTTGTAACTTATAAACAAATTCTAGGGTATTTAAGAAGTATATCGATTTGTATGATAAATAAAAGATTGATTAGTAGATTTTAAAATTTTGTATGAAGAGTGATTCGCAGCTTCTCACTTATTTCTTATTTGTTCCACTTATTTTCCTATCTGGTTTGACCTATTTTTATCTTCAAACCAGCCACCTAGAACAATAAATAAGGGTTGATTTTTGTAACCTATCATCATACTTTTGGGTATATAAGAAGTGTATCAATTTGGATGATAAGAAAATGATTGATTAGTAAATTTTAATATTTTGTACGAAAAGTAATACTCAGCTTTCCACCTATTTCTTATTTGTTTATTATGTTCCACTTATTTGCCTATCTAAGGTTTGATTTTTGTAACTTATAATAAAATTTAGGATATAAAAGAAGTATATCGATTTGTATGATAAATAAAATATTGATTAGTAAATTTTAAAATTTTTTACGAAGAGTGATACACAGCTTCCCACTAATTTCTTATTTGTTCCCCTTATTATGCTATCTCGATTGGTTTGGCTATTTTTTTTCTTCAAGCCAGCCACCCAGAGCAATCAATAAGGTTTCTTTTTGTAACCTATCATAATATTTTGGGTATATAGGAAGTATACCCATTTGGATGATAAAAAAAATATTGATTAGTAAATTTTAATATTTTGTACGAAAAGTAACACGCAACTTTCCACTTATTTCTTATTTTTTTTATTATGCCCCACATATATTTCTATGTGGTTTGGTCTATTTTTTTCTTCAAGGCAGCCACCTAGTGCAATTAATAAGCGTTGATTTTTGTAACTTATAATCAAATCTAAGGTATATAAACGAAGAGTGATACACACCTTCCCATTTACTTCTTATTTATTGCACTTATTTTCCTAACTGGTGTGGCCTATTTTCCTCTTCAAGCCAGTCACATAGAACAATCAATAAGGGTTGCTTTTAGTAACCTATCATAATATTTTGGGTATATAAGAAGTATACCCATTTGGATGATAAGAAAAATATTGATTAGTAAATTTTAATATTTTGTACAAAAAGTATTACGTAGCTCCCCACTTATTTCTTATTTGTTTATTATGTCCCACTTATTTTTCTATCTGGTTTGGTCTATTTTTTTTCTTCAAAGCAGCCACCTAGTGCAATTAATAAGGGTTGATTTTTGTAACTTATAATTAAATTAGGCTATATATAAAGTATATAAATTTGGATGATAAATAAAAGATTGATTAGTAAATTTTAAAATTTTGTACGAAGAGTGACACACAGCTTCCTATTTATTTTTATTTGTTCCACTTATTTTCCTATCTAGTTTGGCCTACTTTTGTCTTCAAGCCTAGAGCAATAAATAAGGGTTGAATTTTGTAACCTTTGATAAAATTTTGGGTATATAAGAAGAATACCCATTTGGATGATAAGAAAAGGATTGATTAGTAAATTTTAATATTTTGTACGAAAAGTAATACGCAACTTCCCACTTATTTCTTATTTGTTTATTATACCTCACTTATTTGTCTATTTGGTTTGGCATATTTTTTCCAAGGCAGCCACTAGTGCAATTAAAAATGTTTGAATTTTGTAACTTATAATCAAATTTAGGATATATAAGAAGTATATCGATTTGTATCATAAATAAAAAATTGATTAGTAAATTTTAAAATTTTGTACGATGAGTGATAGGCAGCTTCCCATTTATTCCTTATTTGTTCCACTTATTTTATTATCTAGTTTGACCTATTTTTTACTTCAAGCTAGCCACCTAGAGCAATCAATAAATGTTGCTTTTTGTAACCTATCATAATATTTTGGGTATATAAGAAGTATACCCATTTGGATGATAAGAAAAATATTGATTAGTAAATTTTAATATTTTGTACAAAAAATAATACACATCTTGCCACTTATTTCTTATTTTTTTATTATACTGCCCTTATTTTTCTATCTGTTTTGGCCTATTTTTTTCTTCAAGACAACCACCTAGTGCAATTAATAAGAGTTGATTTTTTTAACTTATAATCAAATTTAGGGTATATAAGAATTATATCGATTTGGATGATAAATAAAAGATTGATTAGTAAATTTTTAAAAATTTTACGAAAAGTAATACGCGGTTCCACACTTATTTATTTATTATGCCCCTAATATTAAATATTTGTCTATTTGGTTTGTCCTATCTATTTTTTCAAGTCAACCACCTAGTATAAGAAGTAAGGGTTGATTTTAGTGACTTGTAATTAAATTTGTTATACATAAGAAATACATCTCTTTAGATGATAAAACAAAAAGATTGATTAGTAAATTTTAAAAAATTGTACGAAAAATAATAAGGAGCTCCCACATATTTGTTCATTGTGCTCCACTTATTTGCATATATAGTTTGACCTATATTTGATTAAAGTCACTAAAATCAACCCATAGAGTGCATTATGGATGTGCCCCACTTATTTTTCTATTTGGTGGTGCCTATTCTTTTCTTCAAACTACCCACCTAGTGCATGCGATAATGGTTGGTGTTTGTAACTTATAATTAAATTCGTGGTACATAAGAGGTACATGCTAGTTGGACGATAAAAAAAAGATTGATTAATAAATTAAATTTAAAAAATTGTACGAAAAGTAATAGGCAGCTCCACACTTATTTATTTATTATGCCCCAAATATCTGTCTATCTAGTTTGTCCTATTTATTTCTTCAAGTCAACCACCTTGTAAGTGTTGATTTAAGTGAGTTGTAATCAAATTTGTGTTACATAAGAAATACATCCCTTTAGATGATTAAAAAAAGATTGATTAGTACATTTTAAAAAATTGTAATGAAAGCAACAAGCAGCTCCCACATATTTGTTCATTGTGCCCCACTTATTTGCATATCTAGTTTGGCCTATATTTGGATGCAAGTCACTGATATCAACCCATAAAGTGTATTATGGAAGTGTCCCACTTATTTTCCTATCTGTTGGTGCCTATTTTTTTTTTTCCAAAATAGTTACCTAGTGTTATCAAGGGTTAATTTTTCAAACTTATAATCAAATTCGTGGTACATAAAAGGTACATACCAGTTGGATGATAACAAAAAATATTGATAAGTAAATTTTAAAAAATTGTACTTAAAGTAATACGCAGCTCCACACATATTTACTTCTTACGCCACAAATATTAAATATTGTCCTATTTGGTTTGTCCTATTTATTTCTTCAAGTTAGCGAGCCACCTAGTGCAAGAAATAAGGATTAATTTTAGTGACTTGTAATTAAATTTGTGGTACATAAGAAATACATCCTTTAGATGATAAAAAAAAGACTTATTAGTAAATTTTAAAAAATTATATGAAAAGTAACAAGCATATCCCACCTATTTGTTCATTGTGCACCACTTGTTTTCCTATTTGGTGGTGCCTATTTTTTCCTCAAGTCAGCCACCTAGTGCAAGCAATAAGGGTTGATTTTTCTAACTTATTATCAAATGAAATTCATGTGGTACATTGGATGATAAAAAAAGTTTGATTAACAAATTTTAAAAAATTGTACGAAAAGTAATACGCAACTCCACACTTATTTATTTATTATTCCCCAAATATTTGCCTATCAATTTTGTCCTATTTATTTCTTCAAGCCAACAACCTAGTGCAAGAAGTAAAGGTTGATTTTAGTGCTCGTAATCAAATTTGTGGTATATAAGAAATACATCCCTTTAGATGATAAAAAAAAGACTGATTAGTAAATTTTAAAAATTTGTACGAAAAGTAACAAGCAGTTCCCACATATTTGTTCATTGTGCCCCACTTATTTGCATATCTACTTTGACCTGTATTTGATTACAAGTCACTAAAATCAAACCATAGAGTGCATTATGGATGTGCCCCTATTATTTTCCTATCTGGTGGTGCTTATTTTTTTCTTCAAACCAGTCATCTAGTGCATGCAATAAGGGTTGATTTTTGTAATTTATAATCAAATTTGTGGTACATAAGAGGTACACGCCAATTGGACAATAAAAAAAAGATTGATTAGTAAATTAAATTTTAAAAAATTGTACAAAAAGTAATATGCAACTCCAGACTTATTTATTTATTATGCCCTAAATATTTGTCTATCTGGTTTGTCCTATTTATTTCTTAAAGCCAGCCCACCTAGTGCAAGAAATAAGGGTTGATTTTTGTGAGTTGTAATCAAATTTGTGTTACATAAGAAATACACCCCTTATAAAAAAAGATTGTTTAGTGCCTTTTAAAAAATTGTATGAAAAGTAACAAGCAGCTCTCACATATTTGTTCATTGTGCCCCACTTATTTGCATATCTAGTTTGGTTTATTTTTTATTACAAGTCACTAAAACCAACCATAGAGTGCATTATGGAGGTGCCACACTTATTTTCCTATCTGGTGGTGTCTATTTTGTTCTTCAAACCAGCCACGTGGTGCATGAAATAAGGGTTGATTTTTGTAACTTATAATCAAATTTGTGGTACATAAGATGTACATACGAGTTGGACGATAAAAAAAAGATTGATTAGTAAAAAATACATCAAAATAATCAGTGACAGATCTTGACCACAAAATTTGGAGGGGCCAAAGCAATATATTTATTTGATTATTATATTGAATCATTAGATAATGCTTTAAAAAATAATTCTTCTAATTGGACAACTTGATCATTAGGTTAGATCATTAGTACAATACTTCAAAATATGTAAAGAAGTAAAATCTATCTAGTTTTCATCTTTATCAACAACTTCTCTTCTATCATCTTTAAAGAATGAATCTATTATTCTTCATCAATATACTTTTAAAAAAGTTAATATTAAAAAATAATTTATCATAATCTAATGAAAAATTGAGAAAACGAATTATTAAAATAAAAATATATTATAATCAAGTCACAAAATCGATTTGAAAAAACACATAATACATTATTTATTTCTTCTATATTAATAAAAAATGAATATACAAAGGTTCATGTAATAAAAAATAATGTTAATAACTATTAAACTAATAGTTTATTATCAAGTGAGACAAGAGAGTTACATTTTTTTCTTCAAGGAAGAAAGAAAACAAATGAAAATGAGAGCAAAAGTAATGAGTTTGTGTTTAACTTCTTTTTTTCTTCAAAAACAAAAAGAAAACATATGAGACTGAAAGATGAGTATAAATTTGTGAAAACCTAAAAAGACAATAAAAATAAAATAATAAATATCTTAATAAATATTTGTTTTAATTACTTTTTAAAAATTCAAAATTTTAAAAATATATAAAATTAAAAAAAATCAATATATATATATATATATAATTTAAAAAAAATCAAAATTTTTTGGGGCGGGGGGCAGGGCCCTTCCCCGCTCCTTGTATAGTCCGCCCCTGAAAATAAGTGATCAACCCGTGGTGGGTCGAGCCGGGTTGGCGGGGTTACCTGCTTTAACAACTCTAACTTAATTGATGTGATAGATTAAAAAATATGTTTTAATTAATAAAAAAATTTAAGATTACTAAATTACCCTTACAAATAAAAATGAAATCAAATAATTATTAGATGAATTAAAAATATTAAAATTTAACAATATTTATTTTAATATATGTATATATAAATAAATAAATAAATATATATATATATATATATATATTATTTTTAATTATTTATATCAAAAATATTAATAATAATAATTATATATAATATTCATTTTTAACAATATTTTAGTTATTATTAATTATTACACATTATTATATATATTATTATTGTTTTTATTAATTATTAGGTTAAAATAGAAATAATATTAGATGATTATTTTGTATATATCATTAATTATTATATATGAATATATTAATCATTACATTTTTTAACAATATTTTAATTATTATTAATTATTATACATATTTATACATATTATTAATAATATTTTATATATATAATATATTATAATTTGTTACATATATTAAAACATCAATGAAAAAAATAAAAATAAACAATTATTGAATAAAATAAAAATATTAAATTTTAACAAAAGTTTTATTACTTTCAATAATTATTATACCTATTTTTATTATTTATAAATATTATATATAGCAATAAAAATAATTATATATATATATATATACACGAGTAAATATATTATTAATCATAATATATATTTTTAATAATTAATAGATTACTAACTATTGTTAAATATATTATTAATTTATTATATATATAAAAAATATAAGAAGGGTATAAAAGTAAAACATTTATAAATCATTTCAAATTTTTGCAAAATAGAGTGAAAGTGGATGAGATCTCAGAAGTAATTTACAAATGCGTCGTAGCTTTTCCTTTGAAATCATGTAATGCGAACATGACATTTTTTTTATATCCATCTTTACAAATCATTTAATCCTTACAATTTGTTCAAGCGAACATACCCTTAGTCCAAACAATCTCATTTCTACCTACAAATCAATTCAAATCAATGCAAATTCATTCTCCTAAATCCATACCCCAATCCAAACACAACATAAGGACTTAAGGAATGTCTAGTTTCACAAGAGTGCTTCTCACTTTAAATAAATGGTTGACATTATTAATTATATATGATAAATGATGTTGTTGTTTAAGGTTCTAAGTGGAGACCCTTTACCATGATAAATTAAGAGTTAAATATGTTTTTGGTTCTTTAACTTTCATTATAAATTTGAATTAGTTTATTTTTAAAATTTTGATCCAATTTAATCTTTCAACTTTAAAAATGCTGAGTATATTACTTAATATATATTTTTATTTAAATTTGTTTTTAGAAAATATTTTAGTTTTAGAAATTAATAATTATCTTAGATTAGGAGTGAAATATTGTAAATATTTTATACCTAATATTTTGTTACATTTTACTCTCTATATAATAAAATACAAAGTTATGTTCCACCGTATAAAATTAAAACGAAAAAAGTAATAACACCATTAATTTAAAATATTAAGGTTTAAAAATATTTAATTTTAAACCAACTCTAATTCTAAATTAAAAATACTTAATAAAAACATGCATTTTAATAAGAATATCCATATATCATTTATATACAAATTATATTTTGTCTCAATTTGGAGAGGAACACAAATGTTAAATTTTTAAAAAAATTAGGACCAAATTGAAAACAAATAATGAATATTAGGACCAAATTGAATATAAAAAACTAACTCTGACACGTGACATGATATTGGTCTGACACGTGGAATTTTTTTAAATTAAAAAAAATTAAAAATTTTAAAAAATCACAAAATGACACGTGACATTATATGAGCTTGACACATATATATATATTTTTTTCAAAAATTTAAAAAAAAATCAAAAAAATCACAAAATGACACGTGATAATTACTGTTCACAATCCGTTAACTATTTTAACGATGTTAGCGAAAAGGACCAAATTGAATAAAATTGACGAATATTAGAACCAAATTGAAAAAAAAAAACAAAAGTAGAACCACATTAAAAAAATCGAACGAAAACTAAGATCAAACCATTATTTAAACCTTTAGAATATAACATGTATTTTAAATATTTTTTTATTAACAAAAAAATATTGTTAAAAGAAAATCATTCTGTAGTCATATGTAAATGTTATGGGCAAAAACGTCAAAGTTCATGTGATGACATATTTTTCCTTCTTCCTATTTCCAAAATGAGAGGATGAGAATCTTGAGGTTTTTTATAAATTCATATTTCCAAATTAGCTCAGATTACTTGAAGCAAACACTAATATCATTCTCAAATCTATCATTGTATAAAAAGATATGAAAATAAATTAGGTAGTTTTGCATTTTCGAAAGAGATAAATATGTTTTTGGTTTCTTAAATTTAAAAAAAAATTAACTATTAATAACATTTCAATTATTTACACCATTTGACACATTCTCGCTTCAATATTAATTCAATGTTAACTTAAAAATGCATTCGAAATGTCAAATAAATTTAACAAAATTTAATTAAAGGACTAAATCCATTCATTTTAGGAGTTAAAGGATTAAATTAAATAAAAAATTAAAATAAAAAATAATTCAATTTTTCATTAAAAAATAATTCAATTTTTCATTAAAAAATAAAAAATAAAAAACATATTTAACTCTTCCAAAAATCCAAACTACCATGTGTGTCGGGTCGGTTTCTGATTGCTTTTAGATTTTGGGAAAATTCAATTCAATCAGTTAGATAGAATGAAACAAATATTTGTGGATAAAGCAGGACGAAGACACCTGGATATCGTGTGTAACACGAAACTCAAGTGAGCACGAGGGTTGCCAAAAGACACATCAACCATTTCCCTTTCCCGCCGAGTCACGCACTACATCACTCCCAAACTGAAATTCTGTTAATCCTTCCTTCAAATTCATCTCCTCCATCTCAACACAGCACAACCAAACCAAATAATCAATCTATGATATCACTGTCACACTGTCCATGCCCTTGAAAAGCTTTATCCGGCGGAGACTATTGTCTCTGCTCCAGCCATGGCTCCGAGAAGAGCCTCACCTCGATCTCCAATTAGGGTTCCTCCACTCTCTCGCCGTTCTCACCAACCTCAGCTTCGACGTTTCCTCTCTAAACCGCCTCTTCGACGCTCCCGCGTTCGTGTTCTTTAAGGACCTCACCGTCGATCGCATCACCTTTAGATTCTCCACCTGGTTCCCTCCGGCCTTCACGATCGAACTTCACGGCGTGCGCATCGTGCAATCGTTCGAGTAATCAAACAGTCGCAAAACAGAAAAAACACTATCAGCTCTAGTTATTTATTTATTCTTGTTCTTTGTTCCTTAACCGCTGATGTAACCGTTTTGTTTGAAGGAAGCCGGAAGCTGAGGATTGCGTGGCGCGGTTGCGAAATTCGAAGTATGATCATTCGGATTATCTGAGAAAAAAACTCTCGGCTCTTGATCCTGAGGTAACGAGTGCACTTCTCCTAGTCTGAATTTACTATTCACACTTTGGTTGACGACGAGTGTTGGTCCTGGCAAGGTTCTTTATTTGTCTAGTAACGAATTTGATCACAATTAAATGAGATCAAATCTTAAAAATAACTTATTTAGTTCTTATCAGTTGCTTTATCTGGTAGAATGATACATTGTCATGTTTGATTCTATTATTAAGATATTTGGCAAATTCACTGCTTTTATGAGTCTTATTTTGTGATTGATTTTGAAGCTTCAGGATGCTCCGGTGACTGTAGGGATAATAAAATGCGTGGCTCTTTTTCTACTCTGACAATATACTGTGGAGAACAAATTTTCAAAATAATAACATTGAACTTGAGCATGTTGAATTTCTTCAACAAGTCAGTTGCATAGTTTCCCTGGTGCATAGGAGTCCCAAGTTTAATAGCCTTGAATTCAATCCCTAGAAAGACAAAGACCCCATATCACTCATTTTGAGTTCACTCTTCAGGATGGCTTTGTGCTTCATCACTCTACCATTTGGGTTTTACTTTCACTTTGTAAACCCACTTTAAGGCAATGATCTTTTTCTCATATGGCAGACTCCCTAATTACTATTTGGTTCTTCTCAATTAAGTCCCTCTTTCATGACGTTGACTCACTTAGGTTCTTGAGTTTCTCTTTCAAACTTAATTGGTTCAGCTTCAGCTATCTATATTGTGCATTAGTTCACCTTGAGTATTCTGCACTATCTAACACAGTACTACTGTAGTCATTCAGGTTAGGTTAGTAATCAACTGCCTTAAAAGAGTAGCACATTATGCATGAATAAACAAGAAAGTTTTATAGATAATCTATGAAGATCCTACAAATATTTTGTCCTATTGATTAGGAGGTTTACTTTTATATAATGTATGTCTGTGTGACATGCATTATTGTCAATAAATGATTGTTGGTTCTATTTTAATTTGCAAATAGGAACCCTGGGGAAAAAGGTCATCCTAACAAGTTGGGCTTTTTTTTGGGATAGGTATTCAAACAAATGACCCATTTTAACTCAAACCTTAGCTGCTTAAATTGATTGACACGGTGCACGATCCTCTGATCTCACGAGTAACTGTATGATCCCACTACGACCTGTGCTTTTCTTGATCCTTTGTGCATGTCATCTCGCTCCATCATTCACACAAATCTGACCTTGTTCTTGTTTGATTCATCAAGGCTAATGAGTTTTGTTTGCCTCATTGTTGGATTTTCCTTTTCCTCCCTTTTCACTCTTACATTCATTTGCAAAGTCCTCCCTCTTCTTGCAGTTATAACATTGAATCTTCGTCTTATAATTTTTTTTTTCTTTTCTAAAACTCATGCTTGGGGGTCACTATGCTCCTTGACATCTTAGCTATCCTGACAACACGATCAAACTGCAGAGTTAAGGTTCCAACCTGCTGATCTGAGAGTTCCTCCATTCACCATAAATTTGATTTTTGTTGAAATAATCTGCAATTCCTTCTTTATCATTCATAAAAGAGTAGCTTATATTGCCTTCTTTAAGTTTGGAACTTGACTTTCTATATGTTGTCAACACCACCATACTACTTAACCAACATATCCCAAACTTATTTTTCTGTAGCGGCCTTGGATATTCCTCCAGAGATAGTTGCATCTACTCATTGATGAACAAGAACCGTTCCTCACTATCAAGCCTTTTGAGTTCTTAGTGATTTTCCATTTGTTCTTCAATGACATTTTCTCCTAGTTCTTGAAATCCCACCTTGACCACATCTCTTGCATCTCGAAAACCAAATATGGCCGTCATCTTCAATCATCAAACTTTTTCCCATCAAACACTGGTAAAGAGCAAGAAACAACATCATATAACTAACAATTTCTCCTTATTTCAAGATTCTTCAGGTTCTACAGTCCAAGAACACACTAAAACATGCCTTCACCACAGTAGGATTAAAGCACATACACTTGTAGTGTACCTCACTTGTTAACAGATCATACAGGCTTTGGATACCCACTTATTAGAGAAGAAACCACATGTGCATGGGGAAAGAAGAATAGGATTACAGAAAAATAATACTTTGTATTAATCATTCAAAATTGTATACACACAATTTCACACATTTGCTCGTACACACTCTATTCTTAGGTTCCTTTTATATCTATCATATTGAAAAACACTGTAATACCCTTTTGAAGAACTGTTTTTTACACGATCAATCAAAGAGGATCAATCAAAGAGGTCCCATCGCAACTTATTTTCATACGTGTGAACCTTGTATTTTGTAGGAAGGTATTGTACAAGATATAAGTAAAATAATGGAAAAATGCAGAAATTACTTTGGTTTTGTTGAGTATAGCTGTCTCTATCACATGTTTGAACTTTTAACCATTTATACCTCTTTATAATGAGAGAATGCTACTAGAACAGGGAAATTGCTTAGGGATGAGCTGGTAGATTTGTTTAAAACGAGGAAAGGTACTTTGTGATTGATATATGTTCTGAGTCTTAAGAGAGACACATGCCTAAGCTGCTGCTGATTTTTGTTTATTGCTTTCCCAGGCAGATTTATTCTGTTCAATATAATGACATTATGGTGATAACTGTTATTGGTTACCTTTTGTATTGTAGGGCTGTTCATTGCATCACATTTTGGAGAGAATCTTATTTGCTGTATCTGAGAAAAAAAATTTAACAATATCTTTTTGGAATATTATTTTGAAAAACTGTCATCTAGTGGCACATCGCATTCACGTGGAGGTTCAATTGCCAATCTTAAATGATGAGTTTATGTGTTTTGGGGAAATACGTGAGTTTAGTGCAAGACCTAAATGTGTGGATAAAAAATGCCTACTTAGAGGTTTTCTCCGTACAATTTTTATTCCAGTGAAAGAGAACACTGTTATATTAAAAGGTGATGGATTCAGGGTCAGATTAATTGGAAAAAATTCCACAGACCATGCTTTGGTTTCTTCTGATGTACAAATTTATATTACATTCAGAGATCTTAAGTTGGTAAATTGCACTCTCTGTATTCCAGAACTGGCTTTTTCATTATCTCCAGATGGCATTTCTGCATGTATACTTTTTCACAAATTGCTATCTAATAAGTACAATCAATCTAGAAGTGCTGGAGAATTGTGGAGAATAGCTGCCAGCAGAATTGGCCATGTGATTGTAACTCCTAGGTTGTCATTATATAGATTAGTTGGAGTTATATGTCAATGGATACATTACGTCAATGCTTATGAGAATATCTTGCTGTTATTTGGATATTCTTCTAGCTGCACATGGAAAAACTTCATTTCTAAAATGTCTCGTAATAAACCGATTTTAAGTTCTGCTAGATGTCATTGGGAGTTGATCTCTGACATTGAGAAAAAGTTGCCTGTTGAAGGCATATCACTGGCAAGGAGAATAGCCCGTCACAGAGCAGCATTGAAGTTTTCAATTAGTTGTCATGAGGAATTCGCTACTACAAATAAATTTTTTCGTCCTTTTCTTTTTATTCTGGGATTTATGTGGAAAGTGATCTCCGTGACTGTCCATTGTCTAGCAAATATATTTTCTGGGAAAAGAATAGTGCAGGATTCAGATATTGATAGATGTTGTTTAGATTCATTGGAAAGTCTTATTGAAAACCCCTGTCAAATTTCTTGTCTTACTCTCAACTTTGGGAAAATCATAATGACAGTTTCCACAATCAACAGTATTCATCCATCTGTATATGAAAAGCTGCAGTCATCTGCTGGGATTGTCTGCTCAAATGTCCTTTCGATTTGGTTTCGTTTTGATGCTTTGTTATTTGTATCTATAAAGGATCTTTTTGAACAGAAAGTCTTTGTATCATGTGGGCAAATGAAGGTTGAATCTACACCTTTGACAATGGCAGGAGATGCATGTGCAGTGAATCAACTTAGTTCAGCTAAAGGTAATGAAATGGAAGGTGTGAATCGTATGGAATCTATTATGTGGGTTGCACCTGCTGAAGTATTTCTTTCAGAAATTGATGCTGGCCAAGCTGAAGATGCTTGTGATGCTTATATTGAAAGCTTCATGGAAAAGTTGGGCATGAGTTGGAAAAGAATTTGCAGAAAATTGAATGATAATGAGATTGAGTATTCTGAAAACCCATGCCTTCTCTCTAAGGTTGAGATATCTTCCACGTGCCCTAACCATAAGAATCCAAATTTTGGATTTTGTGAGTGTGGTTTAGTGCTAGGGAAATTAAATTTAGTTTTGAGTCATTCTTCAGTATCATTGCTCTCTCTAGTTCTTGGTAAGATCCAACATGCTATTTACTGGGAGGACAGCAGGGAAGTGTCCATTGCTTCAGATTTTAGGGACAAAGCTGAAATTGCTTGGGTTGAAAAATATGACTATTCCAAAGAATTGATTATGATCTTGCTTCAAAAGCTTCCAGAGAAACTCATTCATTTTGGAGTATTTTTTGAGGGTCTTTCAGTTAAGTTTTCACACAGAAGGGATGCCAATCAAGAAATTGATGACATTATCAGTCAGGACAATTTTGATCTTACTTTTGATTTCCGTGAGATTAAAGTGGTTGTCAGTTCATCTTCTTCATTTGATATGACGCCAATGACAGGTCAATTGGGGCATGGCAATGCTAAAGCAGAGTGTGTTAAATTGGAGCCGCGGGTGATTGAAATTCCAAAACCAAGTAATGATAAATATTCATCCTCAGGAAAAGTTTCCATACATTCTTTCCTTCATCTAAATGGCACAAATATTTGTTTGGAGAAACAAGAAGAAAACCATCCGATTCAACTTTGTCTATTGAAGCCAATCACTATCCATATATTGTCCTTTAGGTAGGAGCTTTGGATACGGGCTGGTACTTTGTTTTCATTATCAATTTCCTCTATTTTATGTGAGGATTTCTTATGTGTTCCTATATCTTGAATTATTTCTTTACTCCTTGGTTTTGCACCTCTTGACATTTTAATTTATGGTTTGAATTAAATTTTAGAAAGTGTCTAACCCTAATTTATCTTGTTCTTGTGCTGTGATAAGTTGATATATGTAATGGCTAGTATATTGGTCATGACGGTGACTTAATTTGTTCAGGTCTGCTTTTGCACCCATAGATGGAAGCTCTATCTGATATCAACCTATCTTGAGTTTATCCTTTTCGTGTTAGGGTACATTTTTCACAAATTAAACTCATGCTAAGGGAAATAGTCAGTTTTTTCTCAAATTTTAGGTAGCTTTGCAGTTGTGGAATAAGTTTGGTGATGGATTACCAACTGAAATTGATGTTAAGTTTAATAACACAAGATTTTACAGAAATTACATTGGAAATGTTTTAGAAACTCTTTTAGAGAAGGAAACTTACCCAAATTGCCAAATATAGACGTAATAACGGCCTCTAAATCCCTACTTATTCAGCAGAAATCTATAACTTCCGCACATCACTCACCTGCATAGTTAGACACAACTGCTGCATAATTGTCTTGAGGATTTAAGTACATAACTACTGCATGACCATGCTGCCTTATTAAATACATTTCCGTCCTTAGTGAGCTTGCATACAATTCTTTCAAAAACTGAACTGTATAATCCTATGGTAAGAATATTTGTGAGTTGATTTTGTGACCTTTCAGATTTGCTTTTCTAACCATTGTTTTTCGGTGGAGCTCGATTTTTTTTTTAATTAGCGGAAAAGTAAATTATTTTCTTGTAGCAAGCTAAAGTTCAATAAGTTTCATCTTGAGGGTGAGTGATTGAAATGTAAGGAATATCCGAAGATATTATCTTATAATATTATAGAGTATGTTGGATGATGTCTTAAGGAATATCTGAAGATTTACCTTGTGATATTTTAGAGTATCTTAAATGATATCTTATGATTTATTATTGTTTTTATATTTTGATTTACTTCCTTATTTAATTAGGGTCTTTATAAATAGGAATGTCTTTTTAGAATCAAATTTATGAGAACATGAGTTATAGGCATATCATATCATATCATGTATATAGGTATAAAATGTCCTATAGTTATTTTGTATTTTTTTGTAATTAACTTACATAAACGGACTCTGTTTTGTAGTTCACACACACAGTTTTTATTATATTTTACATTTGTTTTTCTTATGGTAACATTTACTATTGATTTGATATTGCAGGGATTGCATTTATTCCTTGAGCACAACAATGTCTGCCTTATCAACTGCGTCTGACATAACAGCTGAAGGATTCACTCTGTTAACATTTTTGGACGAGGTCTATATGATCTATAAGGTTAATATCTTTTCTCTATATTTAAGTCTAAAGATATTTATTTTGTCGTATAGGTACATGAATAAATTTGTTGCCAGAGTGTTAAATATTTCTTATGTATTGCTTAGTATTTATCAAGTGATAAGTGAGCATTGTTCTTTATTAAAGTAGTTACTGCTGGTGTTAATATTTTATTTCGATTTCTCTTAAGATAGCCAACATACTTAACTTAGGATAATGGGGATGTTGATCTGTATAGGGTAAATGTAAAGTACCTGTAACACATTTATTTATTTATTTTTGATTTAGATGTGGGAAAGAGATTTGTTATGTCTGTAATGATATTCATTGAAAGTTATTGTTTATTTCATTGTTTTTGTTTGTGTATTGTAAGACTGTAAGACTTTGTTAGGACACAACCTCCTATTATGAAAGTCCATAAAAGAAGAAACAAGGGAAAAGGAAAATGCAGCTATTTGTTTCAAACAGCTGTGAAATCTGTTAGTTAAGTTGTTGTGTTGGGAAACTTGTATAAATATAGGTGTGTTTAAAGGTTTAGGGGGTAGGGAGAAAATTAGTTGATTAGTGTGATGTTCCTGGATTCTAGGGATGACAACGCGATCAGGACACATTTCATTATCCTATACTCATCTCCAAAGGTAAAAATCCATTCTTATCTTCATACACAACGGGTTTAAGATCTTTTTTCCATCCCCATCTCCATTGGATAACGGGTATACACTCATACCTGTGTTCGTATCCGTTTTCTTATTGTTTCAATATAAATTTAATTGTTTTTTATAAGAAAATAAAAAGGACATAAAAGAAAACATAATATTATCAAATATTCAATATAAAAAAGATATATTCTCATATCTTTATTGTCAAATATTTAGAAAGAAATTATAATAGAATAAATTTCAGGTCATAATACCAAATAACAATTGGGTAAAAGTGAAAGAATTATATAAAATATTTCACAATTAACATAAATAAATTTTCACAGCCAAAACATCTATAAAGTTTGCAAATATTAATGTAACAAAATTTAGAAAGTTCAATGTATTTTTAAAAAATAATAAAAAAATATTGAACTTTAAATATATTTCAAATGTCTTTTTACTAATCACTTTTATTATACACCAATAAATATTATATTGAACGAGATCACTGAGAGGAAAAATATTAAACTATTAATAATTCAAATTTAAACATAAACCTTTTCTTTTTTAAACTTCAATCTACGTTGGATGATGTAAACAAGATTTATAACAATAACATTAAATTAATATGTTATAGTAAATGAAAATATTTATGCAATTGCGGTTGAAAAATTACACTTATGAAAAAGAATTAGAAAATAAAAATAATTATAATATTTCACATAATAAAAAATTAACAAGTAAAAATATTAAAAAAAGTAAAAAAGATACAACAGTTTGATACACTATTAAATAAAATTGCACAAAGGAAAATTGTATAATTAAGGATATGATAAAATAGGGAATACCTTGAAGATATGAGAAAACTTTACAAATATCAGAATAATAATCGAACTGTTGAGAGATTATGAAAGTTGTTTTAGCAAAACAAATGTTTTTCAAATAAAACTAAAACTAAGGATCAAAGCAAATAAAAGAAGATAAATTTTTTTATTACTTAGTAAATGAATGACTTACACAATTGAACACTTGAGAGTCAAACTTTTTTATGTGAAAAAAGATAAAACGTAAAGAAAAATATTAAGGAGTAAAAATAATCAAATGTGAAACCTAAAATCTATTTTATTCATTGAAATTGATAGTATACCATTTGAACATAACCACACAAACAAAATGTAATCAAGGTTGTGATAAGAGGGAAAATACCTTGGAGATATGCATAGATTTTGTAAATATAGAACAAGCCAAACAATTCGAAGATAGGAGGAAGGGTACTTAATAAACTATGGGATAGGATATTCATTGGCACGACATGGGTATGAAAACGGGGACGTGTTACATTCCCATCCCTATTACCATCCCCATTCCCAATTGAAAAAATTGAGAATAAGCCATACTCGTACTCGATCAATGCGAGGATTTCCTATCAAAATGGAGACAGGTTTGGGAAGTAACCATGGAGGCAAGTTTATTTGCCATCTTTACTGGACCCTTGAAGTTCTAGGAGTGTGTCTGTAAAGGAATTTTTGAAACTTCTTTATGCAATTGTCAATTCTTTTGTTTGAGTTTCCTTTCCTTTTTTTGAGTTTATGATAAATTGGTACTAGAGCTCGATTCGGGCTCTATGGGTTAATACACATGGTGACTACTATAATGATGGAATCAAGAGTGGAAGCTTTGGAGAAAACCTTAACCATAGGGATTCAACTATCGGAAGGTTTTGAAGAAAGATTGGTTGCAAGATTATCCCTAAGGGATGCAGATTTGGAAGATAGATTCTTACAACAAGATTCTCGCATAGCTTGGTTAAGGAGGCTTGTGGAAAGACTGGTGCATGAGGGAGGAGGGAAGAATCCAAGTGCGAAAAATACTGTGAATCAGAGGGTCTCAACTGTGATTGCACCAAGAGGAGTCAGTAGGTGAAGAGTTTGGCGGAATTAAGAGATGTTATAAGTGGACAACATTAGATATTCTAAGTTTTGAGGGAGAAGATACTGTGGGCTGGATAGGTAAAGTGGAAAGATATTTTCGACTGAAACGTGTGCAAGAAGAGGAGAAAATGGAAGCTGTTATGGTGGCAATGGAAGGAATTGCTTATCTTGATTTTAGTGGTGGGAAACGTGCAATCCAAACAAATATAGGGTTTTTTTCATGAACGCACTTATCCAGAGGTTTCAACCAGTTTTGATGGGAGACCCTTTTGAACCGTTGTTGGCTCTAAAGCAGGATAACTCCGTCAGTGAATTCATCACTCAATTTGAAAGATTTACTGGAGTTATTAAGGGATTGAATGAACAGTATTTAATGAAGATATTTTCCAATGGGCTATGGGAAGAGATTAGAGCAGAATTGAAATTGTATAAAACAACAAATCTTTCGGAAATAATGAGTGAAGCCCATGCTATTGAAGGGAAAATATAGTGGTAGCAAAGGTAGTAGGGGATTATAGACACAGGAGGGGATAGGGGTTTCCCTATTAGAGGAAGAAAGGAATTGATAACAACACCTCCAAGATTAATGATAGCAGCTAATGCACCACAACCCAGATCATCGGCAGAAACAAATCTTTTTCTCAATCTGTTACCAGCAAGAGCAATAATGAGGAAAAGGCTAACAATGATGGCCACGGTCAGAGCTCCAAGAAAAGATAAAAAACGGAGAATGTTTTCACTATGATGAAAAGTATAATTTGAACCATGTTTGCAAGAACAAGCAATTCAACGTCATGATGTTAATTGAAGGGCAAGATGAAGGAGAGAACGAAAATGGAGGAAGTTTATATTATGGCTGAACTTTTCCCAGTCCCATCTTGAGGACAAGGTGAATCTTTATGGGCCGGGTATTGTTAGGACACAACCTCCTATTTTGAAGGTCCATAAAAGAAAAAGGGAAAAGGAAAATGCAGCTATTTGTTTTGATTCAAACAGCTGTGAATTCTATTACCTAAGTTGTTATGTTGGGAAACTTGTACAAGTATAGGTGTGTTTTCAGGTTTGGGGGTAGGGAGAAAATTAGTTGATAGGTTCCTAGACCCTCAAAGTGCCAGGGGTGTGTCTGTAAAGGAATTTCTGAAACTTCTTTACATGATTCTCAATTCCTTTGTTTGAGTTTCCTTTCCTTTTTTGAGTTTCTGATCCAGTTTCTATAAGACTTTCACCTAACTGCCAGTCTCATTTTGCTCCCCGGCATTCTACACCTGTTCTACTGATGGTACGCAAACAATTAAGAGAGTCTGTTAACATCCTGGCTAATTGAATGTAGCAAAAAGTTAGTGGTTTTGGAAATATGTTTAGATTAGCGTGATGGTTTGTAGCTTCATTAGTTGCTATATAGTTTCAAGATACATTTATGGTTTCTATCTGTCATTGTTTATTTCAGTACATGTTCATCGTAACTTTTTGTATAAATATGATATCAGTTCAGTGCTTTGATACTGAAAAGTTCTCCAAAATGATTATTTTTCTTTTGCTGGTCTCAATTTTAATATGGTATCAGGAGCCTAGTTGTTTTCTTTTTCTTTGCTGTGCGCTTTCCTTTCTGTTTATCATGCACATGTTCTTTAATGAAGGTTTGGTGTGAATTAGATGAATGTGTGGAAGTGATACCTTTTTTTAATAATGAGAGTGCTGAGGCATCACTATGTTGTTTGCCATCCCAAATGTGTTGGTACCACTAAGAACATCAATTATATGCAACACCTCAAAATATCATAAACGAAAGAAGCAATTACACAATAGTGGGGGGGACCAAACCTGGCCCACTAATCCTTAACCCTATGGAAGGTAAATCAATCTATTCCTGAAAAGGAAAAATAAAGCTAGGAGCATTGTGCCACCAAGTGTAATCTTGTGATCAAGTACCAAACATTGAGTACCCTCTCTAAAAGTGTGCAAAATATGAGTGCACACAGTATTACTCTTACAAAACAGTTCAAATTCAACCATCTATTACAAAGATCCCAAGGAATGATTAAAGTGTAGGATCGAGCTTGAATAACAAGTTCGAAGTCACACTCAATCCAAAGATTAGTCCATCCTTTGGAGATTGCAACTTCCATAGCTAGAATCACACCCATCACCTCAACATACAAAATATTATGAACACAGATATGAAGAGACACAACCTACAACGGAAGCATGAGGATCTTTAAAATTATGTTCACAACCAGATCATATACCAGGACAACCTTTAGAAGGAGGAGGAAGCCAAAAAAAGGAACATAGGACATAACCTTCCTATGATGTATGTCTACTCCAAAACTTTTAAGAATAATGAGTTCTTGCCTTTGGACATTTTACAATGAGTATAACAATTCCCAGCCAGTTTGACCTCAACCCAAATCATGTTTTCAATTCTCTCCTTGGACAAATAATGATTATAAAAACAAATCTCGTTCCTAGTTGTCCTTATAACTTTCATGACACCAAATAAAGAAGTATGTATAACAGTCTCAGCTTAAATGCTCCAGGATATTTGCAAGAAACAAAGAATGGAAACAACAAAATCAACAAAAATGTGGCATTGAAAATATTTTCTAAGCCAGGCCAGAGACGTTTTGTAAAGTTTCATTCATAAACAGATGTTGTGTAGGTCGAGGAAAAAGAAAGTTATATGCAGTGTTAAGACTGAGTGACTTGACAGAACCATTCCATCTAAGCCCATCCTCAATAACAAACTGAGATCAGACTAAACCAGAAGTTACAGCAGTGAGAACAAGATGTTTAGAACTATTAACATAGTGTACAGACCTTGATCCATTTGATATAAAGTATGCTACCTAAGCCTTCAATTTGATGTGTAAGTGATCTGTTTGGAAGTGACACATGCTATGAACTTATGGTAAGTTGCTTACAATGATGGCTAGGCATAAGGGTACCTACTTTGGAGGCTGGGTACTCAATTGCTCAGCAGTGAGGGGCTGAGAATAGTTGAAAATAGGCTCCTAGATTGGGAATAACAATGTGAACTTGAATGAATATTAAAATCATGCAAGACATTATATCTATAGGCCAAGCAACATGCTCACTTTCCTTAAGCAAGACAAAATATTTTAATTGCTAACTAAGTATCAACTGTTCGTTATATAGAATTGTATATGTTCTAAATGTATTGTGTGTCTAATGCTTACCACACAATATGTATTTATACTATTGAATATAATCAATTACAATAAAGATACCTAATAATTAGGAATCAATCATCCTAATTTCTGAGATTATGTAATGGTTGATTTCCTAGAAATCTGGAACTGCTGATTATATTCTAACACTTCCCCCTCAAGCTGGATCATATGTCATATGTACCAAGCTTGTTACAAATGTACTGAATCCGAGGGCCTCTAAAGGATTTGGTGAATACGTCAACCAACTGATTACTAGAGTTGACAAAATCAGTAGTGATTTCTCCATAGAACACCTTTTTTCTAAAAAAGTGACAATCAATTTCAATGTGTTTTGTTCTTTCATGGAAGACAGGGTTTGATTATGAAGTGCAACTTGATTGTCACAAATAAGTTTTGTTTCATGGATGTCCCCTATTTTTAATTGTAGTAGTAGTTGCCTAAGTCACATAAACTCACAATGGTTGATTTCCGGGAAATGTGTAACGGCCGATTATATTCTAACACTTTTCAATAATTATGGTACAATTAGTGCAGGACTGACAAAACTGGGTGTTTTTCCTTCAAAAATACATGGCTATTTTGCTTTCCTTTTACTTTCTGTTCAACAGTATAGTTAATAATTGCAATCCTATGCTAATTTATGCATGTACATTTAGCAAATCATGACTCAAGGATATTTTTCTCTGTTGACAGGCAGTGTCAGGTTTGTCTGCTGTGGTGTGTTATCTGTTTACTAGTAGCTCCGGTGATATGGGTTTCGTGCATCCTGAAATTGTGAAACAAGAATCTTTGTTTGCAGCACGTGATAGAAGTGAGACAACAACGACAAGGGCTTTATTGACAAATAATGTCTGCCCTTTTTTTATTGATGTGACTTGCAGATTCAAGTCTATTGAGATTGTTCTTCATAATTCTAGGACAAGTGATGGTTTAGAGAGTTTTGCCACTATTTTTCATTCCTTAACTGGCAACAAAATGGCTGTGCATAAGTTGCCTGACCGTGGAATTTGGATGACGGTTCAGAACACAACTGTTGTAATATCTTGCCAAGAAGGGAAAATGGATCTCCTGACTGATTTATCCGGAGTCCTTTCGTATGTTTTTGAATATCAGAGTTCAATTGGAACCAACATAGATCATATTGTACCTGAAAGTTTACTACTGCAGTCTATTAATTGCTTACATGAAGTATCTCTTTCTGGTTTCTCATTTACTTTAAGCTTGGATCTTGTTCAAAATGCTCTGTCTTCAGGTAATGCAGGAAAAACATTTGGTAGTTCTAATGGAAATTCTTCTTACTTCGTACGTGAAACTAATTTGACAGCCTTTGAAAGGTCAAGTAATCTATCTCCCCAATCAATTCTCAAAATTAGGTCTCCATCAAATGCCAGTGTGCCAGCTTCAACAAATCACTGGTTACTAATAGATGTTGCAGTAACTAGTATCTTCATAGGGAAATGCTCACTGAAGAGTGAACTGATTCAAGCACATAAACTAAACAAGCTTTTGTCTTTGCTTTCCATTGGTGGAGAATTTCATATGATATCCTGGGAGATTCAGGTAATTATTTAAGGATCTAGAAAGGGAAATGTAATCTCGCAGGCATGTTCCTGCATCTTTTATTTGTGCTTTCTGTTATAAACTGAATCTCAGGAACTTTATCTTTTTTACAGATGAAGCTATTTTCTTTGTCAGGATTTAAGGTATACAACTTGTCATACTAAAATTTTAATGTTATTGAGCAGGGTGGATTCTTTTTTCTTGAAACAACATCTTTGCCAATGGCTATTGATAGCTATTCTTCATATATTTGTTGTATTGGCAATCTCACTTCTGATGCAAAGCTACCTAAAAAAGGCACCAAGTGGGAACAAAATGTCAGAGAGAACTATACTTCAGATGATGTTATTGATCGTGGAGCTAATAGCACTTCTCAACAAGCTGCAAGTAGATTGCCAGAAGCATGTGACTTTTCTTTGTCTCAGTTTGCTTTTGTTTTAGCACATGAAAATGAATCTGGTACGTAACCTCTTCTCTAGTTTTGTTGTGTAACTGTATTTTTCTTTCCCAAATATAATACAATTCATTGCTGCAGGTTGTATTCAAGAAATTGTAGTAGAGGTTGACATCCATATGAATTTTGAATTGGAAATTTCTGAGATGAAATTAACAATTGACCTTTCTCGTTTATCAATTCTGTCTCAAACTATTCAGAGGAGAGTGGAAGATGAAGCAGCAATTCCACATTTTTCTTCTGTCACGTCAAAAGATTTGTCACCTCAGCATGCTTCAGGAAATCCTCTTTCAGGATTTCAGAATTTTGCTCAATTGAACTCAATTAGTGATGCAAGTAGTTCAAAAAACACTCTTCCTATTCAGGTTATTAGTCATCAGAACCAGATTTTGAAAAACTTAAGAGCTTTCCTGACGCTGGAGAAGCCAGATAATGGTGTTATGCTTTTGTCTCGGTGTTGGTTTGGCACTGGTTCCCTTTTTGGTTTTGATATTACACTTTCTATATCTGAAATTCAGGTGAACTTTCATAGTATTCTTTATTTATTAAATATTCAGTCAATATTTGTCCCTGCTGCTTTGTTTTTCAATCAAATTTGGCTGCCTTTTTTCATTGCTACATGTACTAAGATTAATGTTACATTTGTTCTAACTTATGTTTTGTTATGACAATATGCCAGACAATTATGTCAATGTCCTCCTCACTCTCTGAGGTAGCCAGTCAGAATACAATAAAAAAATTGGAGAAAAATGATTGGTCTTATAGCCATGAAGTTGACAATTGTTTGGAAGCAATGATTCCTGATGGTACTCCAGCTCCTGCTATATGTTATTTGTTTTTAGTATTTTGTGAAATTTCAATTGTAATTAGCAATGATTGTGTGTAGGGGCAATTGTTGCTATCCAGGATGTCAACCAACACATGTATTTTACAGTTGAAGGTGAGGAAAAAACTTTCAGAGTAGGTGGTGTCATTCATTATTCTCTGGTAGGAGAAAGGGCTCTTTTCAGGGTAAGAATTATGTTTACAATATCTTTCTATTTTTTTTAATTCATTTTTCAATCTTCTGTTCTATCCTTAGTTGCAATAAATTTTTCAGATCTTCCTCTTTCAATTATAATTTCTTGATTTCTTGTCAAACACTTAATTATGTTTTTAAAATATGAAGTAATTTTAGGGTCTTAAATGCATTGGAGTTTATAGTTTGGATTTAACTACAGTAAAGTTAGAAAAAAAGAGTGTTTCCACCTTTAATTTCTACTAAGTAAACTTAAACTTACACTTAAAATAAAGCGATGCTACACCCTTAATTTCTCACTGTAGAAGAGTCAAAGTCTTATATTTTATAGGAGTTTGATTTAGAATATCTTCTTGAGTCACTTATGAAATCAGTAGCACCTTTAGTTGTTGTACTTAGTGTGATTTTTGTGAGCAAATATTGGACGTGAATACGATTTTATGTTTGTCTCTGAAAAATGAGAAATAAGAAGTTTTCTGAATAAGCAACATGTTTTTAGTTTATATAAATAAAATTTACATGGAAATAATTAAATTAAACAATATTCCTAAGACATATTAAACACTGGTTGGGACTTGGGTATTATGGGTGCCTAATTCCTACATTTAAGTTGTATGAGATGCTAGGGGGGGTGTTTATCTGATTGTTTCTTCGCTTTTAACAACTAGCTTGCAAAGGTGAGTTTCCCTTGTGCTTTAGTGCTTAGCAATTGGTGTTTTTTATTAGTTGTCGATGTTTCATAAATGGTTAGCTAGGTGTATGGGAATTCTTAGAGATATTGTAAAATTCTATTGAGTTGCCCGCAAATGAACATCTCTTGGGCTGTGCATAAATTTTATTAGTTGAGCTTATTAGAATTATTACCTATTGTATCATTAACCCTATGTGTAGGGTGTTGAGTGTGGGAAACTACCTACTGCCGTATCTACTGTTGCATGTAATCATGCCTAGTATCTTAGAGTAGTCTTTTCATATGTA
>Ga0214544_1001579_pt1 | contig 47701 bp, 14 predicted proteins | sample CNSS3metaG_FD_160074 | JGI IMG/M metagenome (GOLD analysis project Ga0214544, IMG submission 160074) | Root nodule microbial communities from cowpea collected in UCLA plant growth center, Los Angeles, California, USA - CNSS3 | ecosystem: Host-associated > Plants > Roots > Nodule | place: USA...
TTTTTTATGATAAAACTTTCAATGTTTAAAAATTGGGAAACTTTAAGAAGTTCACAAAATTAAGTAAAGACTTTGGAGAATTAGATGATAAATTGATAATTCAACATTTTCATCATATTCATACTATAACATACACAATGTATTCTTTAAATTTTAGCACATTAAAAATTACATAATACTTGTCTTTTCCAGTTATACAAGAATTTGAAACGATAATGCAAGAGTTCACAAAAGAAGTAATTAATATACACAAGTGCAAGTTTTTTTTATGGGGGCTTGCGGGCCGGCCTGCGCGGGCCGCGGGCTAGCCCGTGTGGGTTGCAGGTCGGGCCCGCGCGGGCCCACGAGCTCACTACCCTGGCCCGCCCTGCGTTTTTTCTACGGGCCGGGCCCGCGAGCCAGGCCCTAATTGCCATCCCTATGAAAAACTAACCTCTTGTAGCAAAAACAATGATGCAAATGGAGGAGGGTAGGATGCCGACAAAAAAATCTTCACGGTAAGGGGAAGAAAACCCTGCATTTATGTGAAATGAAGACAAAAACGAAATCCAATTGGTTCAAAATGCTTAAATCAGTGCACAAATCAAAATCCAACAAGTTTCATGGTGGAAAACTCACCTGCGGAGGTCACGCTAGCCGGTGGAATGCGAAGGAGCACTTGCGGGGAAGAGAAACAATGACATTTGCGCGTTGCAGATATGAAATTTAAGGCACGAGAGGTCGGTTCTGGACTTACCCGGTGTTAAGTGACATCGGATAAGTAGTATAACAGACGTCGAGTGACGTCGGGTATGGGGGAGACCAACGTTATGCTGGAGTAACGTCGGGGCTGGGAGAAACCGACGTTAAGTGACGTCGAGGCAGTGTTGGACAAACGTTAAATTTGACACTTTATTTACAAAAATGTCACATGTAAGACCCGCGAAATTTAATTAATTAATTAATAAATGCGGGTAGTGGGAGCCTTTATGACATTAAATGTTGAAATACAAAATTATAAAATAAAATATTTTAAATTTTAAAACTAAAAAATATAAAATTAGAAAAGTTAACAAATTAGAAAATTAGAAAAATATATAATTTTATAATTACGAAATTTTAAAAAGTATAAATATAAAAATATATTATTATATTATTATATAATTATAATATTATAAAATTATAAAATAATAAAATTGCAAAATTATAAAATTATGAAAATATTTTTAAAGTATCAAATTGTAATTTTTATAATTTTGATTTTTTGTATTTTTATAATGTTAGAGTTTATAATTTTATATATATAATTAATATTTTTATAATTTATATATTTATAATTTTGAATTTTATAATTTTGATTAAAATTTAAAATAATTTTCGTTAAATACAGTACATATTTAAAAAATATCTCATCACCATGTAACAAAATATTATAAAGTAATATAGGATAACATTTAATGAAGATGATAATACAAAATAAATACTAATTCTAAAATATGAAAGATTCGATAGACCATCAAAATTTATCAAGAGCCATTAAACGTTCTCAATTTTATCATCAAGACATAGTTAAACACTCAAATTATGTATAATAATTGCAAACTTATTGGTGCATTCAGTATTCAATTTGATCTGGTCAATAAAAATATCAAACTTGAAAAAACCGTTCTATTTCAAATAAAACTTAATAATGAATTTATAAATAATAATAGTAATATAAAAATAGTATTCATATTTATAATTAATTACTAATTAATAATTTAAAAATTGTTTCAATAAATTATGAAATATATATAACTTTCAAAAAAATGTTTTCAATTTCCAATAAAATCAAACCTTAAATATGCAAACTTTGAAACAAATTGTAAAATGATTAAATACACTAAACTATCACTAATAAATGTATTATTTAAAAATACATTTTTAAATTTTAAAAATTAGGATTGGGGTACAGAGTTTTACTATAATTTAATTTGTTAGAATTAAAATAGTAAAATCAGTTTAACTTTTGTCAAAATATTTGACTTCATGCAATTAACTTCAATTCATTGGTGTTTTTGTTTGATTTAGACAGTCCAAGCTTCAATCTGTCGTCACAAATAAATTAATTAAAATTTCCATAAAGAAACGCATAAGTTTAATATTTGATTTTTTTTATTCAATAGAATTATCTAAAAAAAAAAAATTGTACATTCTATATTGTATGACACAATGGGCTGTAACTTCGTGCAACCCATTATTTTCAGCCTGCACCCCCGGTAAATTCGACATTTCACTCTTTTGGAAAATGTCTTCCAGAATACTATTTTGAAAATTTCTTTTTTAATGTTCTGGATTAGATTTTCTGGAAGTTATTTTTTATCCGAAAATATATTTCGAAAATTTCAATCCGGAACATATTTAAAGTAAGGAGGTATAAGAATTTTTATTATATTTTTAATAAAGGGTAATTTAAGAAATACAACTTTTATGGAGGTGTGTGAAGTAAAATAGAGAGATCCAGATAGAAGCAGTAAAAATTATGGATTTTAAATTTTAAAACACATTTCAAATTTCGAAATCAAATGTGTTTTGAATTTCAAAATTTTTATATTGTTAACAATATGAATTTTAATTTAAAAAAGAAGAAATGAAAATGATTATTTATTTTTTATAATATAAATTTCAAATGGAATAAATTCTTTTTTTAAAAGGTTTAAATACTTTTTTCGTCCTCATTTTCGTAGTGATTATTGCTGATGGTCCTAATTTTTCTCGAATGTTTGAAATGGTCCTTATTTTCGTAATTTGTGTTTAATTTAGATCTTTTGTGTGACACTGTTTAAATCAGTAATAGAGCACTGTACATGTGACACTGTTTGTATTACGTTTAATTGTGATGTATTACGTGTGCAATACAACTGGAGTAATGACAAAGTTGGGGATAAATAGGTGAGCTAGGGTTTTGAAAAATAATAGGTGCGCAAAAGAAATTTTTATAGTATTCCTTCCTCCATTCTCAGTTCGTGTTGGTGCCTTCATTATCTAGGTATGTCACGGTCCTAATCTTCTTCCTTTACCTCTGGTTGTAATCGTTGGAGACAACAATGTCTGGTGGTTCTTGGAAAAGAGTTAAAGAATTGTTGAAAAAAGCACATAAAAAAAGAACAAAATGAAAATAAGAAAATAAGAAAAGAGTAACATAAAAAGAGCAAAAGAAATTGACAAAAAGAGTGCACTAGAATCACTACCACACACATTTCAATATATTGAAACACTTGCATCAAAGTAGTGAAAACATGAAGCTACTTAAGGACCGCAACCTAATGGGGGCAAATAATAGAACAAGAGATTCAATGAGACATCATAGAATCCTAACTCTAAGAATTTGCTAAGAACTAAATAATAAATCAGAACCCAAAATTGCAAATTAAAAAGCACACAAAAAGGACATAGAAAATGATATGGTGATTAATTTATTAAGCAAGTTCAAGGAAGATTCTCACTGGACATTAAGATAACCAAGGTTATCTAGAAAAAACTTGTACATGATTGGCAAGTGTACCAAATCGTACAAATAATAAAGTGGACAAGTCCAAATATCGTATCCCACAAGAACTAATGTGGTTTAAATTTAAAGTGTTGTTTACTTAATAAAGGCACAAAGAACAAAACATTTTGTGTGTTTAAAGAAAAAGTAAATTTAGAATTAAATGTAAATAATAAACAAAAATTGGCACAATGGAAACAAAGAGTTTGATTTAGAAAAATATAATATAAAAGCTTCACCGGGATTGAGTTTCACGTAAGTCGGTCACATTTAGTTAAATGTATTAGCGCCCCACTACGTTTGTCCTAAGACGATTGTAAGACCCAGTAAATTCGTATAAATAATAACTAATAAAGTACAAGTAATTATGGGTTGAGAATAACCTAAGAGCATTTCTTGACAAGTCTTATATAAGAAATAGTACTAGCTCAAGTGGTTGAGAGTACTTAGTTTTGTTGAGAAGACTTGAGTTTGAGTCTTGATGTGCCATTAGTGTGATATTTTAATTGTGTTTTATTTTACCAATATATTATGAGTGCAGAAGCATGGTGTAAGCTTGTATGTATGTGTGAATTAACATGAATCATGTGATAGTTTGTTGGTGTGCATGTGTTTGATGGGTAGGAAGGATATGGGTTTGAATCTTGGCCAGAGTGAATATTATCCTTATGTTTTACTATTTTGCCAAGTGGGAAACAAAGAAGAATTCATTTGGAATTGTTTGAAGCTAAAACACCAGGTAAGGGGAGCTAATCTTTTTTTCTTCTTATTTCCATTTGTTTGTGGGTAGAACAATATTTGTAATTTGAATTATAGAATGATGAAGTGTCTTTATTTGATGACTATAATATGATATCTAAGTTTTATGGATGAATCAATGGTGAAATTGTGAAATGCACTTTTTGATTAACTTTTTGATGTAAAGGGAGATATCCAGATTTTGATTCTGGAAAATTCTTTGGTATGTTTTATTGGATTAAATTAGGAAATTGTATTTTACTTTGTTAGTTAAAATGATTTTGGCCACTTGGTGGGTTGTGATTTTTCCTTCTGTGAACATTTATCTGGGCAAGGCTTTTTAGTACTGTGAGTTGCTATTTTTTTCCGTGATTTTATAACGATGAGGTTTTATTGAGTATGATTAACATTGGTTGATGATTTGATCATGTTACTTCTATATTATATGGATAAAGTTGAAAATTGTTTAAGACAATTGCAGATTATTTCATGAATGATGTCAAAGTATTTAAATAATATTTTATTGATTTGGATATTATAGTTACAGTCAAGTTTTTAAGTATTATTTTTTTTGGGAAATAAGCAGTTGGGATTTACAGTAGTTTTGTGTTCATTGGCAACCCCTGGATCTTTATTTTCTTTTATATTATTATTTGTCAATGTGATGAGTGATGTGGAATTGTGGTGATATGAATAGTAAATGTTGAGGGGTGTAGTTTATGTATTAGGCAACACTTTTGTTATTTGAATGATGCTTATTTCACAACAGTAGAGTTGGTGTGTATACAATACTATGGATGTGATTAATTTTAGTATGTTTACATCTATATTCGCATGACAGAATTTGGAAAATTGGGTTAATAAAATTTGTTGGTGCGTGTGGTTTGTTATAAAGCCTAGAGTTTATAATGATTGATATTTTATAATGGGAAGAATTGTAGAGAGAATATTAGTATATTTATAAAAAAAAGGGGACCGTATTTTATTACATGATTCTGTAATAATTTTTCTACTCTTTATGCTAAAATGATGCATAATAGATTAAATAATATTACTTTGGTTTATTAGCTTAAATCTCATGGTTGCTTTATTGATAAGTTTATGGTTACTATTCACAATAGAATTCATATTATTAAATTTAATAACTACTGTAGAAAAGTTTGAAATTCTTTCATGTTAAAATCATAGTATATTTATTTTGGACATATAAATTATAAAAGGTCGAACTATTTTTTTTTATGCAAATACGAAAGATTAAAAAAAAAAGAAATTGGAGTATAGTTTTTAATTCTATTTCTATTAGTAGAATTATATTAATGATAGATTAGATAATAATTTATATGGACTCTCAGTAAACTTTTGGTAGTTTACATATTCTTAGATTATAATATTAAAGATAATATAATATAATATACAATTTTGAATTATTATATTATTTTAAGATAATATAATAATATAAGGTGATTATGGTATTATGGGTTAAGCGGTTTGCAACCCAATTTTGGCATGGCAGCGCCATACGATAGTGTAGGGGTAGGGGTCCATTGCAGATGGATTCGCATGGATGGGCTTGATGGCTTGGTCAGGGATATGCTGGATTAGTTACGAGCGGGAAGGTTCGTAGGAGATTGGAGATGTGTGATTGATGCGGGCGATTAGGTCCGTATCTGTTGTACTCTTGTGTGGGGATACGAGCGGGGAGGTTCGCATGTTCCGTGCTCACACTTGAGGCTACTATGAATGAGGAGGTTCATAGTAGGTGTTCACGCATGTTGGACTACGAGCGGGCAGGTTCGTAGAGTTGGACTACGAGCGGGGAGGTCCGTAGAGTTAGACCACAAGCGGGTAGGTTCGTGGAAGCATGATAATCCCTAAGGACCAAGGTTGTGAATGGATCTTTCTCATATAGGTTATGAGATTGGGGTGTAATGTTATAAAGAAGTCAATAAACTAAAAATTGGCTAAGATAGATTGGGTGAGGCTTAATGTTTATTATTTTTTGTTTGTATTATTTTTCTTTCTCAGCTCACCCTTTCTGTTTGTGTGTTTGTGTTTGGCGATGATCACGTGACTTGTCACGTGGGAGCAAATGTGAATCCAGGTGAGAACGCCGATGCATAGTGACAGAGCAGGGCAGACGATGAGGGATTTTTCTCTATGTTTTATTTTCATGCATTTTGTAATAAATTTTATGATGCTTTTTCTCTATTATGAACATGTAATAAAGATGGAGTAGTGTGATTGAACTACAGCGAGATAAATTTTAAATTTACTCGCGCTTGGGAACTTTATATAATGTCTTAATTCCAAAAAAAATTTTATGATATATACTTTATCTAGTAATATCCATCTAGGGTGTTACAACGATTGCCTATCATTAAATGAGGAAATTAGTTAATTTAAGAAAATTTATTTCACCTCAAACAAAAAAAAAATCTACAAAAAAAACTAATATAATTATAACATAATAACAATATTTTTATATTTACTTAGCTCGACAGGGATGGTACCATGCTCCTTTGTATCTTTGGGTGCAATGGAGAATCACAATTATGTAGTTCTTGTGGAAAATATTTGCAGGTAGAAATAATAATAAATTTTAATTTTAATATAATATTTTGTAACATAAAAAATAAGTCAAATGATTTTTAGATAACCAAATTAGAAGTGCATCTAAAATGGTTCTAAAAAAGGTTAAAATAAAATTAACTAAATTAAAAGTGCATCTAAAGTGGTTAAAATATTTGTAATAAATGAAATATCTCTTAAAATTTGTAAATAAAATAATTTTAAATTATTTTAAGTTGACCAAATTAAAAGTGAATCCAAAGTGATATAAAATACAAATAGGTGCAACCAAATTAGAATTGCATCTAAAGTGATTTAAAATTTAAAAAATAAAAAATAACCTTATCAAAAGCACCAATAAAATAATTTTGAATAATTTTAAGATGATCAAATCAGGAGTGCATCCAAAGTGGTCTAAAATAGAAGTAACCAAATTAGAAGTGCATCTAAAGTGGTTAAAAATGTTAAAATAAAAACAACCTTTTCGAAAGTACCAATAAAATAATCTTAAATAATTTTAAGATAACCAAATTAGAAGTGCATTCAAAGTAGTCTAAAATAAAAATAACCAAATTAGAAGTGCTTCTAAAGTGGTTAAAATATTTTTTAAAATAACTAACATAAAATGTATAAAGTGATTTTAATATTATTATAAAAACATATATAATTATTATTATTAAAATTTTACTCTATAATTATAAAATGAAATAAAACAAAACGCACTTGTTTCCAAAGTTTAAGATTGCTATCAAGGTTAATACACTAATAGAATTAAACTAACATATGCATCATATTTATATAATATAGATAAGAGAAGAAAAAGAAATAAAAAAAAGGAACCATAACAAAAACGAGAGAAAATAAAGGGATTGGGCTTGATTTCGAGGATGGTTCGTGTTGTGAGAGGGAATGGCTTGAAACCTAAATATGCCAAATGAAGGAACAAAACATATTTCTATGACGTTTTAAGGATGTCTATGAAAGGGGAGAAAACATTGGTTATTGTGGGTGGTGTGAAGCTGTTCGGGACAGTCCAAACGCGACTCCGAAAGTGAAAGGAAGGCAATCTCAAACGTGACTAAAGCTTGATGGTCTACCGGAAAGGGTTCAGGTGTGATTTCAAGAGGGAACAACTCAGATTATGCTCTGAAGTGGTTCATATGTGGTTCCGGATGGTCCCAACACAAATTCGAGACATATCGGGTGTGATTCGTAGGGGTCATCTTCAACTATGATGGGAGTTTGTCAAAGATTTTTCTAAATTGTAAGTATGAAATTTTATCTCTAGACTTGTCAAAGATATATGAATGGCTGGGAATAATCTCTAAAAATCAAGGTATTTTCATGTTTACCTTGAAAGATTTATTTGACTATGTTATCATCAACTTACAGCTTAACGAGAGAAACAAAAATTAGAAAAGATCACTTATTTCAAATACTGGTTTTAAAGGCATGATTTTAAAGGCATGATAATGCATATTGAACATACGGATTTTAAGTGGATACTGAATATACTGATCCCAAACAAACACATATGATTTCAAATGCAAAGATAGGGCAATCGTTGATTTCAAATGGAGAGCATACAAGAGTGGAATGTAGAGCATACAACATACTGCAGTGGAATATAGGGTATACAACATACTATAGTGGAATGTAGAGCATACAACATACTATAGTGGAATTTAGAGCATACAACCTACAATAGTGGAAAGGTAGAGCATTCCAAGATGAAAGCAAAAGTTGTTTATTATCGATTTCAAATGGAGGGTGTGATTCATGTTGTTGTGTTGTTGTGATGTTGTTTGAGCTTAGACTTTAGCCTCCATTTTGGAACGTTTCTCAAAGTTTTCTTAGAGTTCTCTTAACCAATTTTCCAACCCTTTATCCATCCATTTCCTCTCATTTTATAGAAGATTTTTTGTTACAGAGAAAGTTAATGATTTTAGATGATTTTAGGAGATTTTGTTGCTTTAATGGATTAGTCTCTACAATCTGCATTGATAATGGCTTTCTACAATGACAATGGCTTTCTGATCTTAATGACAATGCCTTTTTAATTGAGGAGACTAGTCTCTGCTATGGTTGGTGATTTATGTGACTCTAGCTTTCTGCAAGAGTGGTTAAGAATGATGGCTTTCATGGCTTTATGACTTTGCCTTCTGCAGCAAAAAAGAATGCTTGATGAAAAGTGCTTTTGGCGAAGAGTTTTTCTGATGAAGAGTGCTTTTGATGATGACCTACAAGCTATAAGATGTGATGACAGTCTTAACAGAAGGCATAGTAGTAAAAGATTATCTCCCCTCCTCCGCAGAACACCATCTCCCTCCTATGTCCATTATATATTTTCTGTTTTCATATTTTTAATTATTGTAATTTTAAAATTGATCACCTATTATTGTATTGTATTATTTATTATGAGTAATTTATTTTTCTTTTCTTTTCTTTTATTCTATTTTTGAAACTAAAGTGGACAAAACTAAAATGGTTGTTTTAAGAATGACCAATGATCACATCTATGTCTAACATGTAAAATCAAAAGTTGTTTTATCCTACGCAGGTTTCCTAAACTATCTTTTGGATCAGCCGATACTCCCACATATGCACCATATCTAGAACATGCAATTAAAGATCATAAACTGGGTTTCCAAAGTATCTTTCGAATCAATATGAACACTCATATGTGAAAAATTCATAGACTATGTAATTAAAACAAGAATAAAACATAAAAGATTATGACAAAAAATTATATTAAATGAAGAATTCATAGAGAATTAAGAATACATTACACCAAACCCCCGTGAATGAGGGAGTTAGCTACTCCTAAGCATACTGAAGACTATACTGATGTTGAAATCGAATGCCTCTATCCTTCAGAATGTCATTCTACCTTCAAGTGTAGAGATATCAAGTTTCTTTCTCTCCAAGTGTGTGTTTGAGCTATGCCAGACCCTCAATTTATAGACTTTCATGGCCTTGATTTTGTACTTGAATAAATTGTAATAGATAATCCTTGAGATATATCCTTTAATCTTTGAAAATTTCATAATTTCATATTTTAAAGAGATTCAAACGACTAAATAAGGAAGTAATGACATATATAGACTAAAAATGACTTCTAGAAAATATGTAATGATCATAAAATCAAAATGAATTAAAGATAAAGCAAGTTAACCGAACAAAACAACAAAGATTCAAAGAGAAATTAAAAGCAAATGATAGAACACAAAATAGAGCACCTAAACCACACAAATGAAGGTTCAAGAACAACAATGAACTTTGTGCCAAACAAGAACATAAGACCCACAATCCAATCGGTACAAAAAATTCAAGACATGAAGGAAAACATGTAAACAACTCAGAATGAAGAAAAATGGAGGATAAGAGTTATTGAGCAACCGTGGCTCTAAATACCAAATGACGACCTTCCTCAACCATGGCCCACTATTCTTGTATTCACTAGCCATGGTTGGGACGTTTGCCATCACTTCCATATTTGACAATTAATTTAGCTCATAGGATATTTCAATTAAATATTCCATTTCTCTAAAGTGATTTCAAAATTACATAATAACTTTCAGCCTGACCACACCTTCAAACAACAAAATAACATTTCGGATTGTACTATCTGTAATATAAAATTGCATTTCGGATTGTACAATCCATAATGCAATTCTACTTTTTGGATTGTACAATTCATAATGCAATTTGCATTTCAAATTACACAATCCATAATGTAAAAGAGTATTCCAAATTGTACAAATCCGAAATATAGAATTACGTTATTAATTGTGCAATTCAAAATGTAATTTTATATGACAAATTATACAATTTGTAATGTAAAATTACATCATGAATTGTACAATCCGTAATAAAAATTTGCATTTTAAATAGTCTTGCAAATTTATACAATTCTAGATAGATTTGCATTCTAAATTATACAATTCGTAATGTAAATTTACATTCTAAATCTAACAATTAAAAATGTATAAAATTAATATTTTTGAATTTTAAAGTGTGAAATTTGGAATATCTACGGATTACAAGATCCAAAACTATGATTAAAACACAAAAGAAAGCTTCACAACAAATCATAACAAGTCAAGCAACATTCTCCCACAACCAATGATCATCACTACATACCCCAAATATCTACAAACCACCACCCTCACTCACCCACCTCAAGAAAGACCACCGTCCACCACCGAAAGTGAAACAACAAAGCTAAATAATTTTATACCCTATTATTTTCTATTAATTTCAGTACGAATATAATTAGAATTTTAAAAGGTATGGGATATAGAAGAAAACATAGGATGAAGAAAGAAATTTCCTATGATTTAAGTTTGTTTAAGATAGCTTAAATTTTTGTATAAATGATATGTTACGTCATAGACTTATGATAGCTAAACCTTTTGTATAGACGTTATATTAGATTATATATTTATAATAGCGGATGTTTGAGGTGTTACAAAAACTTACTATGAAAAAACTTAATTAATTTAATTTTTGAAAAAAAAATCCAATTTAGTATATAAATATGTGAAAAATCTCACAATTATATCACGTACATTATGACAAAAATATTTGGTAGCAATCATGGTTTCCTATCAGTTACCTAAACTAACTTTATCTTATTAAAAAATGGGTTAAATATGTTTTTGGTCCCTTAAGTTTCAATGAATTTTGGAATTAGTCCCTCTTCGAAACTTTATACCAATTTAGTCTTTCATCTTTAGAAATGAGTGGATTTAGTCATTCTTATCAAATTTTGTTAAGTTTATTTGACATTTTAAACGCATTTTATGATAATATTTGAGCTAACATTGAAGTGAAAATGTGTCAAATGGTGTAAACAATTCAAATACTATCATGAAATGTGCTTGAAACGTCAGATAAACTTAACAAAATTTGGTTAAAAGGACTAAATTCACGCATTTTTAAAGATGAAAGACTAAATTGGTCAAAAGTTTTGAAAATGGACTAATTCCAAATTTCACTAAAACTTGAAGGACCAAAAACATATTTAACCCTTAAGAAATTAAATTTACATTATATTTATGATCAATTTATAATTGACGGTACATGAAATGCTTAATCTTACTTTTTTTTCTTCCCGTTCCATCTTTCCATTCTAACAACGCACACGAACTCTTTTCTCACAAGTGGGATGCTTCTTTCTTATCGATCTTCTCGTTAGCGGCATAAGCTTCTCACTGAACCATAACAATAATGTTGTTACAAAGCCAATATCTATCCGCTTATTCTCTCCATGCTCATTCTCCGCTCATAGGTTGAAATAAATTTCTCTTTTGTTAGAGCCATCATCTCTGCTCGTTTCCTTCTTCGTGAAAATCCTTTTCATAAGTGTTTTCCCCCTTTATAGTAGTTGGTTTTCTTTCTTGGTTTATTTTTCTTCTCAATGCAAATTTAGTTTCATGTTGTTATAGACCTAATTTCAATTCTTTTAACCTTAACTTGAAATTGTGTTCTAGTGATAAATCATTTACTTGTTAGCATTGATTCATGTTTTATACTCTCGTTTTTTCTAGATTGTGCCTATTTATGAATCTGGATATGTGAACGTAATATTATTTATTCTAGTTTTGGACCAACCACTTTAATAATGTGCTTCATTTCAACACTTGGTTCATGTTATTTATGGGGCGCAAAAGGAACAGAAAATTAGGACAAGGATACTGATAATGTTAATTTTTACCATTATCCAAGTTACTTTTTAATTGCAAAATCATCTCTTCTAAAGTTTTTAACCTACTTAATCTTCAAATTTACCTTACTTTTGTAGATAAATACATTTTGGGTTACATTGATCTAAATATACCACTAATCCTCATTTTTGTGTCCTTTTTGTAGATAGGAAGCTTTGTTCCAAAAACCCAGACAAGTGAGTGATCATGAGTAGCAAGAAGAAGTCCAAAAACATTAAAATTTGGAAGACACAACAACGGCCTGGCGACATAAGGCCAGAGCTAGACGACACCATTCTTCCAGGGACTCAGTGCCTGGCGGGCCACAACAAGCGCCAGGCGCCAGCTAGGCTTCCAATTGCTCACCGTCTGGCGGCACCTGGACACCGTCGAGCGGTACACACACGTTTTCAGCACTATTTTGATAGCTCGCGTCTGGCAGTGAGAGACTTTTGCCAAGCGCCAGTTTCGCTGATGTGGCAAGTTGACCCTTTTTCTTCTGATCTCGAGAGGGAAAACTCATCTTAGACGTTTTGAAGCTCAAGCAACACGTTTTGGAGCGCTTGAGGTTTGCTAGGGCTAGTGGGAACTATCCCTTCTTCCTCTTTGTATCTCTTCCCTCTTCCACTTCCATTTTGTAAGCTTGGGCTCTCCATGACAATGGAGAGCTAAACCCATTTTGTTGGAGTTAGATGTAGCCACTGAATTCTCATGTATTTGTGGATGATTTGAATTTATACATGCTTCTTCCATTAATTGCTAGTATCCTTGTTTATTTACTTAAAGCTTGCTTTGTTTTAACCATTCATTGCATGATATTTGGGTCATTAGGTATTGGAAAATTAGTCACTAATTACACAATTATTTAGTTTAAATTAGTCACTAATTACACAATTATTTAGTATACATGAGTCTCTTGGGAAACGATATCCTGGTCTTACCGGTTACTACTTGCGCAACTTGGTACACTTGCCAAAGTCTTAACAGATAGTTTAGAATAACACCCTGAACTAGGATATTCATAAGCCAAACTTGGGACTATCTGATACCTGCTCGACATTGCTAAGGTTAGGTAGTGAGTATATATCTCTTTTATGGGCCTATAAATGACTAATATTCTTGAGAAAGAAATAATTATGATTATACCAATGTTTTTATGAGAAATACTCAACTACCTAATCACTTTCCAGAATAACTTTTGATGTTCATAGTGGATCATCAAAAGTTGAATGTGGATCCATATGTATGATAAGATGAAATTGAGTCTTGTGGTTGTAAGTCAAATTTTGGGGTCCTAGTGTATGTATGTTGAGTTTATTAAGATTAATATTTAAGGCTTATAAAGACCCCACTCCTTTCACATTTTTTCTTTCATATGTACCTGTTGTAAGAGTAGAAAAGGAACCTATTTGGTGAGAGATATTCGGGAAATTTGGAGATCTTCTGAAGTCATGGATAATTTCTATTAATATCTTTAAGAAATATTAAAAATATAGATAATCTTCTATTCTGATGTAGAACTTTTAATATTATACAAAATACATATTTTTGTAATTTTTCATGAACAATTACAGAGATATAAAATTATATATATATATATATATATATATATATATATATATATATATATATATATATATGAAGTTATGTTATTGTTTGTGTTTTCTTAAGGAAAATCTTATTGTACAAAAGAAAAAATTATTCTGTCTTTTATCAAATAATAATTATTTACATAATAGTCAAGGCATCACACTTGCGCATCCTTATGCACACGTAGGTCCATCACAAAAGATGACTACCGCTTGTAGGGTGTGCATGAAAGCAAAAAGATGTCCTAACAAGCCATTATAATTTGTGAGATTTTTTATATGTAAGATGTTGAGTTTTATAGGTTATTTCTTTTTATATTCTCTACTCTACTTTGAGTTGATTATATGTTTCGATATGTTAAAATTAAGATTCCAAAACTAATAATTTTAATGTTATTTTAGATATCAAACGTGACTATAAAATTACTTATACTTGCAACCAAATCTTTTATATACTTTAAAGAAAAAGTGAACCTTAGCTATTATTAAAATGAGCCCGTGTTGGATTTTAACAAATACACTTCATAAACCAAATATAACATTTCCTCTTTATTCTCTATGTTTCTATAGGACCGGTCAAACACTCTAAACTTCTTAATCACTTGTTCTTCCACTCACTCACTTCCATCTCCAATTTGTCTATTATCAACTGTATTTTGTTCGCCATAAACTGCTTGGGTGATACATGCAAAAGGTACTCTAATGCTTAAGTTAATAGATTTTCGAGTCGAAGGGTAATAAATTTAGTGATCAATGTAAAAAACTACCTTACATGGACCTCATATTTATACAGTTGTAATGAGTTTTTACTCACCACCGACCTAGTTTGTAATGAGTTTTTACTCACTATCGACCTAAATATGGTTCAATCATGTCCTAATATGATCAATACTGATCGGTGATGCTTGATGTCGTAGATCGTCATAACCGATCTGTCTCTGAGTTGACTTGTTACTTCTAGGTGTTTGATCGTTCTATACACTCTTAAATATAATTTTTTTTATATACCTTGAATTATTTTTATTTTGAATCATTATGTCTTACGCGATATTTTTAACACGTATTTATTTATTTCATTTAGAATGGTAGACTTAAAAGATTTTTAAAAACTTCGTAATACAAAACAAAATTTAAATGATGGAGATGTTACTAATATATCTTATCTCGAAGAATCGTAAAAGCTAACTCAAGTATTGTAGATACGTACAAGTAAAAGGTACTATCACAAATTAATTAATTGATATTTCGATTGCAAGATTAGCTTTTCTACGTATTTAGTTTTTAAATAACTTTGACATTTTAATTTTTATTATTTCTAATATAATAATTATCTAATTAAAAAACTTTTTTTTTTCAAAACCAACACGTTATTTTATAAATGTTTAAAAATTCTTTCTATGAAATCTCAAAATGAAATAAAAGACACTTACTCAAACAAGTAAATAATTACTTTAAAGTAAAAAAACATTTTTTATAATTGTAACTATCATTATATTCAAGATATTTTTTTTAAATTACTTATGAATAAATCACTTTCTTTTTAAAAGACTTATTTTTCAAGTTAAACAAGCTTATTCTTTATCAAATATACTTAACATAAATTTTTCTCATAAAATAAATATAAACAAATATAAACCCGAAATGTATAACAACTTAGAATTTTATGTTTCTAGTATTAAGCGAAATGTTACCTATACTTATGAGGTTAGGTCAACTCTAAATTACTAGTACTGATAGGTAACATTGGAAAAGAAACACTATGTTTGGGAATCAAGGACACGAAAATTTTGTATTTATCTATATACATGGCTTATCGAGATTGGGACTGACAAGAATGGTTGAGACAATAAATATCCATCTCGTTCATATTTTGGATACCCATAGAACCATCGAAGAATATTGAGGTGACTAATTCCAGGAAATTAAGTAGCGTAGAGGACAAAGAAATTGTTGAAAATTCTTGTTTTTTTTATGAAGTACCTTACATACTTAATGTTAAGAAATAATTTTTGACAGAAAGGTTGGCTAGAGATTTATTGTAAAAACACTAGCTCTGTTCAGTTGAGAATGAGAATACTAGAATATTTTTTGATTTTATGGATTTTTCACATTGCACACATAAGGGGGGAGACGTATGAGATGAAAATTTCATTTATAGTTCTGGAGCGGAGATTCTTTGAATCGAATGATGACCGTAACAAATGTCAGCTCAATATGAAGGTTTATGGTCTAATTGTTAGGAATCAGACTCATTCCTATAGACCCAAAAGTTGAGAAGCTTATTTGATGTCTCATTGAATTTAGTGGAGAAAGTGCTAAAAAGTAAGAGAGAGGCAGAAAAGGGAGAGTCATATTCACTTAGAGAACACCAACACATTCAAAGAAAGGAAGAAGAAAAATATTTGTTCATTTTTTTCACTAAGTTATCACGCCACTATAAAATTGATATTGCAGATTCATTCACCACTGTGCTTAAAATTTGACAATAGGTTCAAGACATCTCGTTCTTCATTCTGATAGTTCAGATCATTGATACAAGGTCTGAGTTAGGAGAAAGTCAGTTTACACTATAATTGTGTATTTAGTTTTTTTTTTTATCTTTCTTGTTTTTTATTTACAAGCTTTGTTGCTTTGCTGTTTGACTGAGTGTTAGCACTATTTTGTGTAGGTGATTAAGACTCATTTGTATTATTTGTTAATCATAATAAAACTATTTCTTTAGTATGGATAACTCTTGGTTTTTATCCTTTTTTTTTTGGGGGGGGGTTCACAGTAAAATCTTGGTGTTTTTGTTTGTGATTTTGATGATTGATTATTGTTGTTCATTAGTAGTTGCTCCTCATAAATTTTTGCAAGTAGGGACATTATATCAAGTGCATTCTCTGGTATTTTGGTTATGTTGTTGTTTTCCCCATCACTAATGACTTTACACTATAGCTTTATTCATCAAATTATTGTTTGGCTGATTATTAACACTATATAGTATAGTTGATTAAGACTTTTTTGTTGATCATAATAGATTTATTTTTTAGTATGGACAAATCATGATTTTTATTTTTGTTTGAGGGAGTTTTTACAAGTCTCTCTTTGTCATTTTGTTCATTAGTAATATTCTTTCAAGTTTAAAAAAATTATATCAGTTATTTTAGTTGTGTTTTTTTTTTCAGAACTAATGACTTTACACTATAACTTTATTCATCAAATTAAGAACCGTATAAAAATTGTTCTAATCCAACTTACTCGATTTTCATGTTTTAACCGGCCTAAATGTGTCAAATCTCAAGCATTTTCACAATAATAGCTTTTATTCCTAATTTTTAATATAAGCAAAATTGTTTAATCAGTCTAAACGATAAACAAAATTAATGTAATGTCACCTTATTTAAACAAAAAGAAATCTCTGAAATAGTATTCATTTGATTAGAATTTTAAGGCATTTTTTAATACAAAATTTTATTTAATATTTTTTCAATTTGTTTAAAATGATATAGCTACAATTAAATGTTAATTACGGCAACGTGTAATTATATGCAAGGTTGCCCAAAAGCATTACCTTACATCAAAACATTAAAAACACGAGGCAAGCACTTTTATACGTTCTACAAAAAATAAATAAGTTGATAAAAATAAACACTAATCACAGTACACAAACAAACCTACATGCATCCAAATTTTGGGTTTTTTCAAAAAAATTAAAATTAAAAATTTATCTACCAGGGTCAGATCTGGTCAACGACCTTAACCTAACGAAAAACTTGACCTTTTTATCCCAATTATTATTACCCCCGTGTTGTTCCTTCCTCTTCTTTCCGCTCAAAGCATCCCAATTCTCCGGCGACCCCATCAGCAGCACGCTCTCCGGCGACCTCACTCCAACCGTAGTTTCCTCGTTCTCCGCCTGGTCAGCGACGGCGGCAGCGGCCAGCATCCGTCCCTGCATGGCCGCCAGCACTTCCCTCATCGCCACGTCAGCATCCCCTCTATTCCGCAGCAAAATCTCTCCCACGTGTGCGGGCGTGAGAGACCCACCCGAGCGAATGCAACCCTCAACGGCCTCGAACAGCACGTGCGAGTCTACACCAAGATAGTTCCGCGCGAGCTCGCGGAACGCGTGAACCCCACACGTGTTGAGGCTGACGTGGACGTCCATGCGGCCACATCGCACGAGCGCGGGGTCCACACTATCCCTATGGTTGGTCGTAAACACCACAATCCTCTCGTCACCGCAGCAAGACCATAACCCGTCGGTGAAATTCAAAAGCCCCGAAAGCGTCACGCGCCCACTCTCCTCGCAGCGCGTGAACGACGCCGTTTGAGACTTCTTTCTCTTCGACAATTTCGCTGCCTGCGTTTTCTTCGTTGTTCTGTCTGCCGTTAAGTCAACGGAACAGTCAATGTCCTCGATAACGATAATAGAACGGTTTGTCGTTTGGATTAGTAACGACCGTAACTCGGAGTTATCAGAGACTTTGGTTAGTTCCAAGTCGTAAACGTCGTAACAGAGAAAATTTGCCATAGCGGCTATTAAACTCGATTTACCCGACCCGGGTGGGCCGTGGAGTAAATACCCACGTTTCCAGGCCCGGCCCACCCGGTTGTAAAACTCTTTGCCGTCAGCGAAAGCCGTTAAGTCGTTTTTTATTTGTCTCTTCAGTTCGGGCTCGAGGGCGAGGGTTTCGAAGGTGGAGGGGTGACGGAAGGGGACGGAGACCCAACCCGATTCGAAGGAACCCGACCCGGTGGTATTGTTGGTGAAGAGTCTGCGCTCTCGCGAGACGCGCTCGAACTCCTCGGCGCGTGCGGTTACGTGGGCGAGGTAGGGAGAGAGGAGCGCGTGGCGGTGGCGCTTCGGGAGGCGCAGTGTGAAGCTGCGCTTCTCCTCAAGTGAGTCCTGCGCGGTCTCAACGTGATGCGTCCAAGTGACGCGGTGGCCGCCGAAGGCGTCGTGGACGGTGTGGTTCGGGGCGACAGCGAAGGAGATGCGGTTCGAGGACGGCGAGCGGGAGAGAGTTAGTCGGCGGCACGCGGCGCCGGGGGCGTGGTTGGCGGCATTGAGGTAGAGGTGCACGTGGCGGTAGAGGTCGTTGAGGTCGACGCCGCAGTAGCCGTTGAACTCTGGAATCTCGAAATAGGAATACGGAGAAAGCAGATCTTGCAGAGATTCGTATAAGGAATGGAGCAACGAGAGAAGCTGAGATGGGAGAACGTTTTGGAGCACGGTGAGTAACCCTAACAGAGACCACATTTGTGATAATATCTCCATGTTTGTGTGATTTAGTGTTTGCTTGATTGAGAATTGAGAATTGAGAATTGGTGGAAAATGGAAACTGGAAAATGGAATTGAATGATTTGGGTTTAGGGTTCTTATACGGTGCGTAAAAGCAGGAACATGGTTCTGATAAAAAGAAGCATTGGGTTGGGCATATGGTAGAGTAGGTAAAAGTTAAAGATAAAGATGGTGATGAAGCCGACAGCTTTGCTTTTTGCTTTTTGCTTTGTTCGTTTGAAGAACTGTGAATGTGATAATTGAGTTTTTGGAGGGTTTATGGCCATAGCCTTGCCCATACACATACATTCCCATGCGTACAGAATCCAGCAGATGCCGATTTTTGCTTACCAAAGGTCCCGTCTTTCGTTTTGTTGCTTGTTTTCTGCTTTGGAATCGAATCGATTGAACGGTTTGGTTCCTCTTGTGGGCTCAAACACCAAAATCACACAAAAATGCCATGGTTTGTCAATTGCCAAAGTTTCAGTTAACCTTTCAATAGTTATGGACCAAAAGAAAAACTTTCAATTGTTATTTTTTTTCCCTTTTGGTGTATTTGCTTCTACTTGTTCTATGCAGTGAGCATGGATTTATGTCGTGGTTTTCGTCGCAGTTGTGTCGAAATTAAAGAAAATTGCATGCAGATATATATGGTTGTCAGTTTCAAATTTTGTTCTCTAAACAGTTATGGAATTTTGTTTTCTCTTGCTACTTCTTCCATTGAAGTTATGTACCGCAATTACTTTATTTTACTTTTTGTAAAATCAAAAGCTGTCATATTAAGAATTAATAGTATAGTATGAAACATATCAATGATCTATCCATCAACTTTTGAAAAAAAATATATATAAAAACTGTCTTACATGCTCCATTCATGAATAATGATATATGGGCACTAATTTGTTCTGCTATCACTCACTCCAGTTATATCATATCTACGTATGTCATTAAAAGTTAGTCTAGTTTTGGTACGGATTATACTCATATTTCCCAAAGATGTGGGCTTATCTTTCCGTGTCGATGCAAGGATTTTGTTAGTAAATAATTATCTTAAAGATTGCTTTGAGTCTTTAGATCTCTCTTCACTCTAGTAAATCTTTGGGACGTAAGTCACATAACTTTTGGTTCACCAAAAGAAGATAGTATCTTCTCTCTTTTCTCTCTCAATGTGAAATAGCATGGATTGTCTGTACATCTTTAATTTACATTAATGTGAAATAGCATGGAGCGTGTATGCATCTTTGATGTATAAATAATGTGAAATAGCAAGATATGTTTCTTTTACATCTTTAATGTATAAATACTAAATGCCAAAAGAATAGACTAATTAATAAGTTGCTGCTTCAGATAATATATTTCTGATTTTACTAAATAAAGTATGAATTTGATATTTAAATATGAAAAAAACTCGTGTTTTGGGTTAGAATTGCCTGTTTGGCCCTAGAAAAAATGTCAGATTTAACAGTAGTCATTGGAACAATTTACATTATTAGGCTATAACTATTATTCTCCTAAACAAGATCTGAATTTAGTAAATGAAAAGAAATAATGAAGAGTTAAACCTTATAAATGTTCCCAACTTGAATTATCTCTTATATTTACAGGTTCAAAGTTGCATTGAACTTTGGTATATTCGTTAAAATTCAATCAATTTTTACAAACATCTTAGTCTTTAAGTTGCACCTGATTCCCATAATTCTACTATGCACACGCGCCAGCTAGCTTTAGTAAAGGTCTTCAAGAGATAATCCTCAAGCAGCAATGAATCACGGCGGCGTGCGCATGCAGACACTCGAGGTTTGTTAGGGAATAGTATGGAGTACATCTCGTTGAGTTGAAGCTGCTTTTGTTTCTTTCTTGACAAATCGCACTTTATCTTTTCCCCTATAGTTCTAGTAATTTGTGCCTTCAGAGGTCAGAGAATGTTCTGATGAATTATTATAACTCATCAATCACTCATGATGAGTGACATGTTGGAGATGATTATAAGGGGATGATGACTATAGGCTAGTGATGATTGTCATGTTTTATTGCACCGTATCTGTTCAAATTGGTAGGAGGAACCCACTGGATAAATTTATATTCACTATATCTTTTTGCATGGACCCATTGGATCATATTTTATTCATAATAGCCTCTTCAGGTTTTTCTTATTTTTCACCTTTGTACTTATATGCTGTATATAGAACATTACAGGCGATGACGTTGTTAGATTTCAATCCACAGTTGCACAAATTTTAAAGTATGTAATTAGATCGTTACTGAAAATGTCGATTTGTAACTTAGTTTGCTTATTTGGTTGGGCAAATCTATGTATATGCTTTGAACTTTTCATTACATTATTTTAGGCTTTTACTTGTTGAGGTGGTGACGGGGTCTATGAGATTGATATGTATAGATCTTTAAAGTAATGAAGATGGTGGTATTCTTTCTTGTGCATTACATTTCTTTTATATCTTTTACATGCTTATATGCTTTTGAAACAAAGTTTCATTTATGCTTCTTTACAGAAATTTGTCTAAATCTCCTTTACTAAAGCAACGCTATTCGCACCATCAGATTATGATCCTGCGGTGTTTGGCTGTTGTTCTTATCTAATCTTTGTTGCCCCTTCAATGGTTTTAGGTATCTGGTTATAAAATGGTTGAAATTTTGAGAAAGGAAACATGGAAAGAGAAAATAAAAGGAGGAGGAAAAGAAAAAGAGGCATGTGTATGGCATTAAAAGCCACGAATATGGAGATGGGCAAAAATTTCAGTGTAGGTCAGCCTTGAGAGAAAGCCCTGCTTAAATGGGGGTATCAAGAATAAAGTCACAAAGAGGTTCTCCCTGGAATGTCAATGATCAAATGCATCATATTCCATCAATGCACGAGAGGCATAGCAATATCAATTCATCAAGATAATGTTCATACTGCTAAGTACAGCAGTGTTATATATCACTATTGTTCTTGCCAAAAATTCAAATCAATTTCTGGATGAATTTCTATATCGGTGTAAAAATGAATAGATAAATCAACTTGTAAATCTCACTTTTTTATAGAAATGAAGTTAAGAAGTATTGTTTAAAAGTTAAAGACACCAGTTAACTTTTACTTATGTGAGAAGTTCAGAAACTTTTACTTAATTTTTTTTCTGAAGTATTCATAAAAAAATTATCTAAATATCCATGCCATGGAACTCTCTACAAGAATTAAAGAAGGTCTTTCACTTATGTAGCATTCTTAGTTTCTTATATTAACCGTCTATTAGTTTGGATCAGCCTTGAGGCAAAAACCTGCCTATATTGGGATATCAGAATAAAGTGGAAAGTGGATTCTACAGGGAATGTCAAATAATGAAGTGGATCATATTCCATTTATGTGACACTTTTTTTACATGAAGGATTCTTCAAGAAAATGGTTCAGAACTGTATAGACATCGGTAGTGTTGTTTTGCCATTAATTATGGAAGATTGAACTTCACCTATTTAGTTGGAGGTTTGGATTGATAACCGATTAACCATCTAATTTTACGCTATTTTCTATCATTAATCCAAATCTAGAAAGACTTTGATTCTTTATTTATCAGCGATAACAAATATGAATTGAAAAAGGGACAACATGATTATTTCAACCCTTATACAAATAAGAAAATAAAATAAAATAAAGATACCATTATATACAAAAGCATAGCCAAACAAGCTTTTGTAAAACAAAACACTCAAGAAAGGATAAAGGCTCACGTCTAATAAAATTTTGACAACTGCGAAAGCAACCAAAATGAAAATTCCAACAGAATAACAAAGATCTTTTATATTAAAGCTTCCACATAATCGACCTTCGAGGTTAAAACCTTAAGAACATGATTGTTGACATTTGCGTGAAACCTTGGTAGTAACATCATAGTCATGAGCATATTCTTTCCAAAGGTAGCATAACATTCTTCTTTCCATTTTCACTGAAGAACTTGCATTAGAAAACTTGAAAACACTACGAAAAGGTATGGGTATCAAAACGGGCTAGTCTGGCCCGTTTTGGCCCATCCCCACCTTTGGCTCGCCAAAAACAGGCCGGGTCAGGCTAGCCCGTCACAGCAAAACGAGTTGAATATTGTAACCTGTCTCGCCGTAGGGCAGGCTGGCGGACCGGCAGGCTGGCCTACCACTATTTTTTTTTTAACTTTTTTAATTTTTTTTAATTTTTTTTATTTTTTTTATTTTTCCTTTAACTTTTTTTAAACTATTGTTTATAAATTTTTTAATATAATATAAAAAATTTTATTTATTTTAATAATTTTTAATTTAAAATTAATTAAAAAAGTAAAAAAAAAACGGGTTTGCGGGCCAGGGTGAGTTGGCTCGCCTTTGGCCCACCAATTGGGTGGGTTAGGCGGCCGGGCCATGGCTGGTGGTTGGAAACTCCAACCCGGCCTGCCCTTTGCAATGTTACTTGCCCGCTTTGACATCTCTAGAAAAATGTGTTGTTTTGTATGAACCCTTATGTGTTAAACAAATCACGAAACTCAAAGCATCATTCACCATGTTCATGTTCTACTTATTTAAAGGAGGAGTAGACATTCAAAGAATGAGTAAGCTTGTGATTTTGGACATAAAACACCAATCAGAATAAGAGAAAATAGTTGTTGAATACTTATTTGTGATCCATACCCAAACTCTAGTTTCTGCTAATATAAAAACTTCCTCATCGTTTGCTTTTGCATTCCTAAAGACTTTGATATTTGTAGGCATAATAATAGGTTGTTACATATGTTTGGTGCGACTAAGAAAAATAAATATATACTAACCAAGTCTTGATTAGTTGATAATTAAATTTGTTTTGGTGAAAATTATTTAAACAAATATATACTTTGCCTTAATCGAATGTGGTTATAGATAATATTTAATTCTTTTAAATTATGTATGAAAAAGGAGATGAATATGTACATATCTATTATTGTCTTCATATCTATCTTAATACTATATGTCTAGTTTAAACTATTAAAATATTTATAGTTTATTAAATAACCTGAATAGCTTATATATATATATATATATATATATATAATATTGTGTTTTAGTTTTTTAATCATATTTTTTGCTGTGTTTATCGCACATTTTTTCTCCTCCCTCTCAAGTGTTTGACTTGTATTATTATATCTATAAAGTTGTCTCAAATCTCCAAAATAGTTTTTCTTTTATTACAATCTTGTTTATGTTCAAATGGTATATTATCAAATAGTTTGGCTGATGAGTCATTATTTTTTCATATTCTATTGTCTTTTTTGTGCCTTATTGATGGTGATTTAGTGCTTAATTGTCTTTTGTTAGTACACTTTTATCAATTGGGCTTCATTGGGCCATTATTTCAAATTTTGAGTAATTTGGCATTAAGTTGTCTAATTTTTGTTTCTAATTATTTTTAGGTATTTTGTGAAGAAATTTTGGAGCTTGGAAACTAATCTTAAGATGAAGAGATAGTTGCCACATCATTGCCACCCTTGTCCATGTCATTTCCACATCATTTAAATGATTGGATCCATAATGGCATTTTTGTAATTCTTTTGACTAGAATGTCATTTTTGTAAATATATGGATCTAAGGTGAGAGGAGCACGAAATTTAGGTCTCATTTTTCATGAGTAACTACCTTCTTCTTTCTCACACTCCATTTTCACGTTTTTTTTAGCTTTAGATGGTGACCCATGGAGGTGCCTTCTTCATTTTCACGTTTTATCACTCTTTATTAACGTTTTTATGCATTATTGACAATACTCATTGTTGCGTTTGCGTTTTCTGCACATTTGGTAGGTTGGACATTTCATTTTTTGGTTTGTAGTGACTTGGAATAGCACCCATGTGTAGGGTTTTCGTTTTTTATGCTACAACAATCTTTTTCGTTCCATTGAAGATTTAGAAATCTTGTTTGCACTTCAATTTATGTTTCAATATGACCCAACTTAGGGTTTGATATTCTGTTTTGGTTATTTATGTTTTTGAATCTTCTCCCATTAGACACCACCATGGTCCCTGCCTTTCATCCCGTAATGTACTAAACTGTGACTTCTCAAATACAAAGACTCTGACATTGGTTTTATTTCAACTTATTGAAACCAGACTTAATATTCTTTCTCAACTGACATACTCTTGGACATATTCAAAGACCATAAAATGTAATGACTCTCAAGTTATGTCATTTTTTACCAATAATATATATACACATACACAAAGAATATAAAATAACAATAAAACATATAGATAACTTTCTTTTGTCCAAGCTCACTAAATAAAATAATATTTTCTTTTACTTTATTTTTATATTTTTCAAATTATAAAATAATGATAAAACAAAACAAGAATCAAAGCAAGAACTTTAAATAATTAGCTATATACGGATTAGAATGTTATAAAATAAAATAAGATATAAATTAATATAAATATTCGTGCAAAATTAGAGATAAATGAAATGAAATGAATGAATAGATAGTACGTAATATGAGATAATTAAATAAAATAGATAAACAGGACATGTGTGTAACTGAAGATAAATTAAATAAAATAAATAAAGGGTTAAGTATGTTTTTAGTCCCTGAACTTTGACCCAAAATTGGAATTCGTCCCTGTCTGAAACTTCAATAGATTTTGGTCCCTAAACTTTAAAAATGAATGACTATAGTCCTTTTAACTCAATTACGTTAACTTTTTTTGAAGTGTCGAACATATTTCTCAGTAGATATTGAACCAAGAATGTGTCAAATAGTGTAAAAAACTCCAATAATAATATGAAAAGTGTTCGACACCTCAAAAAAATTTAACATAATTGGGTTAAAAAGACTATATTCATTCATTTTTAAAGTTTAGGGACCAAAATGTATCGAAGTTTCAGACAAGGACGAATTCCAATTTTGAGTCAAAGTTTGAGGACTAAAAACATACTTAACCCATAAATAAATAAGACCAGTGTATAACTGGAGATAAAATTAAATGAAATAAATAAACGAGACTAGTGCGTAACTGGAGAGAAATAAATAAATAGGACTAGTACTTAACTCGAGAGAAGTTACATAATATAAATATAAATAAATAAAGAGGATAATAAATAAAAATAAGTTAAATGGAAGTAAATAAAATAATATATAATTCAAAATAAATAAAAAAATAATAATATAACACATATGAGTTTATCAAGATTAACATAAAAATGGCTTAACCTCACTCCCCCTTATCTTATTGATTGAAGGGGCACACTAGCAATACTTCTAGAAGGTTAAAATTTTTCTAATCTCTTACTCCAACTTCTCCCTTTCTCTCTTTCTTTCTTTTTTACCTCACGTAACTCTCCCTTTCTCTTCACTCTTTCACATTCCTATCATATGAAACCTATTTATAAACCAAAATTTTGTAAAGTAATCATCGCATTAAATGTAATACATGTGCATTATGTCTCATCTTTCCTTCATCATCCATTTACACGTCATGCATGTGCCAAGTAATGAATGCATGTATTAAATGTAATGTAATCATGTATTAAGATAAGATTCCTTTAATTAATGAAGAGTTATATCTTTTTCCCTATCTTTTCTTTATTTATTTATTTATATCATTTATTTTCATTATTACTTAGTTATAATATTTTTTTAAAGCTACTTGATTTACTATTCAATATAAACCTGGTAAGGATAATGTTGCTGCTGATTTGTTGTCTAGAATTTTTTCTATGGCTTGGTATGCCCCTACAGGATTATGGCTTCAAGAGGTTAAGGATCTCCTTGCTCAAGATACTATTTTATATGAATTATATGATCAATGTGTTAATGGAAAACTTTCAGATTCTAATTATTCTACAAAACAGGGATTGTTGTTTTGAAAAAAAAACATACTAGTAGTCCCTTCATCTGACCAATTAAAACACAAAATTTGTTATGAATTTCATGTCAATAAGATTGGAGGCCATGCAGGTATTACTAAAACAATTGCTAGGATAACTTCTTAGTTTTATTGGCCAAATATGTCGACTGACATTCGTAGGTTTGTTGTGGCTGCACCATCTGTCAACAAGAAAAATCAGATCATGCTCTGCCTTAGGGTTTGTTGCATCCTTTACATATTTCGAATCAGGTCTAGGATGATATTACTTTAGATTTTATTACACATTTACCTTTATCACATGGTTATTCTATAGTCATGGTCGTAGTAGATAGACTTTTTAAATTTGGACACTTCGTCTCTTTGAACACTGGTTTTACTAGTAAAATTGTGGCTGAGGCATTCACTAACAATGTTAGTAAAATTCATGGTTTTCCAAAAACTATTGTTTCTGATAGAGACTGTGTGTTTATTAGTTCCTCAACACCTTTTTCGGTCTTATGGAACTATCTTAAAATTTAGTTCTTCGTATCATTCCCAAACGAATGGTCAAACAGAAAACCTCAATAAAACATTAGAAATGTATCTCAGATGTTATGTGTTTGATAAAATTTAGTCCAATCCATGGCCCACGTGCATCTCTATCCCAAAGCCCATCAAGAGGCCCAATAACAAGGGGCATGCTCAAAAAGATCCAATTAGGCTTCATCCAAGATGGCCCAAACCCACATGGGCTTCTCACACTCTTCACATGGGCCAAAGAAGATGTGAAAATTTGTAAAGGTGTATCAAAGACTAGTAGAATAACAATAAGATTGGCCCATTGTTTAGGTCTTGTTTTCTAGAATAATAAGTCAAACAATATGTAGTTGAATTGATAAAATTGGGCTTGACTAAGCCCAGGAGGAGATTTGGCCATGAGCTACCAAAGGTCCAAGGTGGTCTAAGTGGAAGTCAACATTCCTTCCTACACCTCATGGATCCAATGCATCCAAGGGCTAGGAATGCTTCTTCCTTTTCCAAGACATCTTCCAACGGCCATGAGCCTTGCTCCTTCTCCAAGACATCTTCCACGACCAAGATTGAATGCCTTTCTCATCCAAGGGCTAAGAGTGCTTATGTGTATTTTCTTTCATATACAAGCCTAAATTTTAGGCTATTGTAATCACTCTTGAATTTTAAGCAATAGATGCCTAGTGTTGAGAGTACTCCACTCCTATTTCCTTTTGAGAGTCACTAGAGCTAGAGGATTGAATCATCTCCTTTAGCCACCTTCCTCTATCTTATCTAAGATACAATTTATTACACACCTTTCACTCAAATTCTGAGAACAACCTTCATCCTTCACCTTGCTTCCGCCAACCCTCACCCTTCCATGGAGCTCTCTTCTTCACCTTCATCCAAGGGGTTCCACCATAATGGTAACTAGAGCCACTCAAGCCATTGTTCATTATTTGTGTTGGTTTGAGTAAGGTTTCCTTCCATATCTTGTGTTTTTCTTTTCATTTTCGTATTGTTCATCTTTTTTTTTGTTTCTTCATGTTTTCTTCCTTTTCCACTGATTATCATTGAGGCTACATGAATCTTGTTGATTCAAATTGTAGTACTCCTTGCTTCAATGGTGAATATGTGTTTTTAGGTTCCATTTTTTTTTGTTCCAGCACTTGTTCTTTGATTTCTTGCTGTTTTTTATCATTTTAATCGGTGCATTTTTTAATTTTTAATTCATCGTCTTGTGTTTTGTCTTAAAATATGTTTATGCATTTTGTTTCATCTTCATTTTCGTTCTTATTGTTAAATTTCGCACTTGCTTGATGAGAACCATGTCCTACATAACACATTTGAGCTATGAACTTCAAGTGATGTTTGTGGACGTGTAAGGCAAAGGTCTCACTATTTTTCTTCCATTTCACCAATTGGATTATGCTTTAGAATGTCCTAGATGTTCATCTTGATCTATGCTTGATTTTAGATCATAATCAAGCTCCAACTCGAATTGATTTGTCCATTGAACATCTTCCACTTTTAATCTGCTTTTGCTTCAGTTTTCAATTTTTTTTCCACTGCACACCTTCCGTTTGAGAAGTGTCACGAGTGACTCAGTGCACCAAATTTTAATCTGATTGTTGCTTCGAAAAGCTAAGTTATAGACGAAAATTCTCCAACAAGAATCATTCAATTATGTTGAGAATTTAATTCTATACAAATGTTTGAAGTAGAAGCAACTTTTTGCGTTTTTCAGTGCAAATCTGTTGTTGTTTTCACTTATGTTCTGACACATACTTTTCTTGTTTGATTTAACTGGAATGATTCATAGCACTGAATCACCTTCTGATTTTTGCCTAATTTTCTCAACATCTGGATGAAAAATTAGCAAAAAGAGTCATTCAAGTATGTCCAATACAAAAAATATGATACATCTTCAAAGTTGAGGCATCTGTCAGCGTTTTTTGGTGCTGTGTTTTCGGGAAAATCACTGTTTAGTGCGCTTTTGGTGTGTTTTGCTTTAGAATTAAGTGCTCTTGCTCTATACATTTGCTTGTTTATGTGTGTATTCCATATGGTCATCAGTTGCTTTCAATTGGAGTGGATTAGTTCCCTCAAATTAGCACCAATGCAATGAATACCATAAGCATTTTATGAGCACTGCAGTTTCTGTTTTCAATTTTTAATCCATTCTAGAACCATTCTAGGATTCCTTTTGATGTGCTTTCCTTTCTTTCAAGCCTTAATTTCTTGATTTTCCTTTTTGGCTATTCAATTCAGTGTTGTTTCATGAATTCCACTTTGGTTTAACATTTCTAATTGGCCTTTCTTGCTTTATTTGTTGTTTCCTTCCAATTACAATGCTCTTGGTTTCTGTGGTTTGATTTGGTGATGCAATGCTTTATTCTTATTGATAGATAGTGGTAGCATCTTAGGTGGTGGATATGATTCAATGCTTTAGCTTAATGCTTTCAATTGGCAATTACCTTCCGTCCCACACCTAGTCTGATTTGAGCTACAATTTTTTGTTGAGAGTGTTGAGTGCTAACCATTTAAATTTGGCAAAGTTTTCTTTGTTTTTGTTTATTGTTTTGTGCAGTTTCTTATTGTTGTTTGGCTATTTGGTGCTGCAATTTTCTTATCCACAAAGTGCTTAAGGGTGTTCAAATTGGTGTGTACACATAAACCATCAACTAAGGCTTTCTTTACTAGTGGTCAAAGGAGCTCATTGAACCATCATTTTGAAGACTTTTGATTGGCCATTGTGGCTTTTAATTGTTGTATCTTAATAATTTCCATCTTTCTCTACAATTTGGTGACTTGGTATATTTGGAGCTTCCTTAGTGCCTAATTTTTTACCCAAAGGTCACTAATATTATAGTGCTCTTGGGTTGCTCCTAAAAGTGCTAAATTTTGTGTTCCAAATTTGGTTGCTTATTACTTGCAATTCTTGGCCTACTTAGGTGTCTTGGAGAACCACAAGGTGTTCAATCTCATCTCCTAAGTAAAACCTTTGCATACTACATAGTGATTCACTTTAGTTGTAAGTGTGTTGAAAGTTCTGAGTACTTTCTCACCTTACATTAGGCTGCATAGATTATATTCATGTTTTCTTGCAATACGTTTTAGAGGCTTAAGTTGTGAGACCAAAGTCTCTCATATTTTTTCCATTTAGGGGTCCGCATTTAGTGTGCTAGTTTTTCCTTTTTGAGTCGTGTTTTTGTGTTTTGTGCTTCGTGCCACAAGTGATTCTATTTACTTAGCACTTAGACAATTGTGTGCTCTTTGAAACCTTTTACAAGTGTATCTTGGCAAGGATTGACCTTGGTACTTAAGAAGTCTTAAAGACTCACCTCGCCTGACCTGGAGGTCCACTTGTGATTGATTTCATCTTCCACACTTTGTTCAAGTTTCTATGTTCTTTCAATCACCATGAGCACTACTTTCTTTAGAAATTTCCCTCAATTTTTTTGAGAAACTTGTTTTTCAAAATTGTTTCCAAGATGACTGTGTTATTCTTCTTTGCATGATAATTTTTGGGATCAAAATAGTTTGCATTCTAAATATAGTGAGCATTACTTGCATCATAGGGCTATGCATGACATTCTTCAGTTTGGTAGCAAAGTAGATCCAATGTCATACTTAGCTTGGGAGAAAAGGATTGAAAAATTGCATCCATTCCTAATTAGGGGTAGTAAATATTGTATAGTTGATTTGTGCACTTCTAGGTTTATAACACATGCATCTGAGTGGTGGCATTCAAGACAGAATCTGGTTCACATTGGTAGAAAATATGCCATTCGAAATTGGGAGGATTTGAGGGCTTGCATTAGGCGACAATTTGTTCCAACTAATTTTGAGAGAACTCAAGCACTCAAACGTGAGTTGAAAGAACTCGTGGAGAGAGGTCTGAATTTCATTGACAATGAGCCACAGTTCCTTCGTCGTGCAGCTAAGTATAAAAAGCGACGTGACATACTCTTGTGGGAGAAAAGAGAAAGAGCATTCCAAAAACAAAAAGAGCAAGAGGAAGAGGAAAGAGAAAATTTTGAGAAAGAAATGAGGGACAAAGAAGAACAAAAGGTAGAGAAGTTGAGAAAAGAGAATGAGGAAAAAGAAAGAAAAGAGTATGAAGAAAAAGAGAGAGTAAGACAAGAGGAAGAATTAAAAAGAAAAGAGGAAGAGTTAAAAAGAAAAGAGGAAGAGATTAAAAGGAAAGAAGCAAAGGAACTATTGTCTAGGGCAGTAAAGATACAACATCCTTGCCTAAACCTTAAGATCAAGATTCCAAAGGGAGTGATTCCATCTTTACACTCTACCTTCTCTTCCATTAATTATTTTGTCTTGGTTCTTTCTAAAAATGTTTTTCCACCTTCATTCATTATTTCAAACTCCTCAAAAGATTTTTCAAAACCAAACTTTGACTTAGACTTACCTTTTAGGTTTCAATTAAGTCAAAGTGAAAATCACAATTTTTGTGAAATGGGCCGAATCTCACATTTTTTCAAACTTAAAAGCCCATCTGCACACATTTTCTATCAATATCTATTGCATGGTCTTTATGATTTTATTGAAATTATGTTTGATGACTGTTGCAGATATGATTTTGATCCTGGTGGAACATAGCTTTAGTTTCTGTGAGCTTTAAACAATCTTCTTGATCTGAGGTCATATCCTCTTCAAGTGGGAGGGGATGATGTTATCCCAACAAGGTTTATAGCTTGGGCCAACGCCTAGGCCTAAATCATGCTCAAGGTCCAATCCATGCCCCGCATGCATCTCAATGCCAAAGCCCACCAAGAGGCCCAATAACAAGGGGCATGCTCAAAAAAATCCAATTGCGCTTCATCCAAGATGGCCCAAACCCACATGGGCTTCTCACACTCTTCACATGGGCCAAAGAAGATATGAAGATTTGAAGAGGTGTATCAAAGAGTAGTAGAATAACAATAAGATTGGCCCATTATTTAGGTCTTTTTTCTAGAATAATAAGTCAAACAATGTGTAGTTGAATTGATAAAATTGGGCTTGACTAAGCCCAAAAGGAGATTTGGCCATGAGCTACCAAAGGTCCAAGGTGGTCTAAGTGGAAGTCAACATTCCTTCGTACACCTCATAGATCCAATGCATCCAAGGGCTAGGAATGCTTCTTCCTTTTCCAAGGCATCATCCAACTGGAAAAGGCTAAGATGCATCCCATGATTAATGTTTCACTCCTAAAAAGTTCCATGGCCAAAACAATTAACATTACCTGCCTTTGCCCTTGACTACTTCCATCCAGGGACCTCACTTACAACTTGTGAAAGTCCTAGCCATGCGTACAGTTCTGCACGTAGCAAACATAATCCATCAGTTGTTAATCCAATGACAAGATACTCAAGTTGAAGATGCTACTTGGAAATATGCACAATAAATTAAGGACTCTTATCCCCACTTCAACCTTGAGGACAAGGTTGGTTCTCATGGGGAGGGAAATATAGAAACTCCAAATTGCACACAAATTTCTTCTTTTGGTGGAATTTGGTATTGATTCATCTTTAATCAGCCTAAGACCATTGAATTGAAAGCATAGACCTGTACCAAAGTCAAAAAATTCAAGTAATGATATTTATTTAAAACTACTTAAACTAGACTAAGCTAACTAGAAATTAGTCTAAGCTACACTAAACTAACCTAAAATGTAAAAATACTATAGTAATCCCCAAAGACACATCTTATACATGACAGGGGAGCCACAACGTCCCCAAAGTTTTCTTTTGTGATCTTATATATATATATATATTATTTATATTAATTTTAGAAAAAAGTTCTCTTAAAACATGTAAAAGCACTTGTAGTCTCTCTCTCTTTTTTTTCTTTCTTTTGTTTCTCTCTCTCCTACCTCGATCTCTTTTTCATCTCTCCCTTTCTATCTCAATTTTCATTCTCAATATTTCATCCTTTTCAAAATTAAATTTCATCACGGTAAAATTAAGAAGTTAAAAAACAATTTAGACCGATCAATTTTTTTTTTGGAGTAAGCTCACTTTTTACTTATTTTTGAAGCAACCTATTTTTCTATTGCATGTGATAAATTTGTTTAGTGCACTGAACAATGATAATTTTGTTTTTATAAATATGAGAGGTGATAGTCATGTTTTTATAGATTCTATTATCATGTGTGTTTGTTTTGAGTACATGAAATGAAGACTTTTTTTTGAATTAGAAAAAATAATTTATATATAAAATATCTAATTTAGTATCTTGAATTTTTTTTATCCAAATTTCACCACGGATAATCCTAATAATGCAGAATTATAAAACTATCAAAACAAAAAATAACAACTAAGATTAACGATCTACTTAATATGATTCTAAAACTAAAATGCTGAAATTAATAAATGTTATAAGCTATATAAGACTACAATAATATACTCTAAGCTATGAATCACTGCTCAATCTATTTTCTAAACTAGATTACTAAGCTATTAAACTAAATTCCTATTTAATTCTAACTTCTAAAAGTGAATCAAACTAAGAAACTAATATCTAATATAAAATTCTACAATCCTAGACTAACTCTAGAATTAATTCTATGACTAACACTAAAATTTCCTAACTAATCTAAATATATAAAACTAAACTAAATATAACCTAAAAACTAATAATTAACAACTTTTATCTACCCGGAGTAAAGCAATTGGTTAAAAAATATTTCACCAAATTGGGATTCATCGGTGACCTTTTAGTGATAAAATTACATTAATTTTTCTAAAATCGAGACGCAATTGAGATTAAAAAAATATTTGAGGATTAACTTGATATTTCTAGACAAAAAAAAAATTAAACTTTAAAAAATAACATAATTTTTTGAACAAAAATAATTAAACTTTAAAAAATAACAAAATCAAATAGGGATGTAGGGATTCCAAAATCTGGGGTGCAGTTAATAATTATCGAGAGATGTGCGTAGTGTATGCGGAGGTGTAACGAGTAAATAAAGAACAAGGAGAAAACACATAAAAGGTGTTGGGGTTAGCACACATGGAGATTCATAAATGAAAATGACCAACATAAAAATAAAAAGGGGTGGAGAATGCAAACCAATAGATCATAAGTGAGGGTTGCAGAAGGTCTTTGATGTATGCTACCATCTTTGTTCCATGTAATAACAATGCCTAAAAAGAAATGTAAGCAACCCAGGTCTTTGAGGGCAAAGGTGTTTTGCAAGAGCTAGATAAGATCAACCTAGTTCTAACTCTACAAAAATATTTAAAACAGAGACTACATGAAACTATGCATATATGTGATTCTAACTTCGAATTTCCTCATGGATCAAAGATGTTATGAATGAATGGAATGAATAAATGGATGTATTAGAATATGTTTTCATCTTTGGAATGAAATGAATTGATGCAAAAATATTAAAACTGGAATTGTTTGTTAAAAGTCCTTCATGAAAACTTGACACGTGACATGACGTTAGCTCAACACATGACAAATTTTTTAATTTTCAAAGAAATTAAAATAATAAAATAAAAATTTTAAAAAAAATTTAAAAAATCTAAGAATTAAAACGTGGTACCCCTTTAACGTTGTTACTGTACCACTAACATGGAAAGAAAAATGATTCCTAAACTAAATCTAACCTAAAACCTAAGAATTAACAACTTTAATCTACCCAAAGTAAAGTAATTAGTTCAAAAATATTTTACAAAATTGGGACTCATCAGTGACAAAATTGCATTAATTTTTCAAAAATCAGAACCAAATTAAAACTGAAAAAAAGAATTGAAGACCAATTTAACATTTTTTTGGACAAAAACAGACAAAAAAAATTAAACTTCAAAAAATAACATACTTTTTTGAAAAACAAAATTCAATATTTCAAGTAAGTCGATAAGCTAAGCAATAATAAATTTGTCTAAACTAATTCAAAATATAAAAAGAAAAACATAATATAGTATATTTATAACAAAAATAAGAGTAGATCTCAAATTGAATCTCGAGTCACCAATTATCCGATCCTTATAAGAGTGAATCGGTTTAGGTTTATTGAGATTTGACTCAATTATAATTCTAGTTGTGTTTGATTGAATCGAGTTAAATCACATAGTAACTCAAATTATGAAAACTTAAATTGTATCTAAGATAAGAAAAAAAAAGGATATCACAAATTCAAGACAAATCTAATCACATCTAACCATGATTACATAGTAGATAAAAATCAAAAGATTTCTTTTTTTTTTTTTTAATTCATTCCATCAACATCTATGTCGAATTTAGAAATGATTGGTGTGAAGTTGTGGTGAGAGTGGTTGCAAGGTAGTGGGATGAAAGATGCAACTTAATGAGAGCACAGTGCAATGGTAGACTGTTTTAGTGGCTAGTGAGTGAAGTGGTTGGATTGGTTTTGTTTTCTTAGGAATCGGTTGGGTTGATTGCATGTCTTTTTGTTCGATGTTGATGTCTCATCTTTGATGTAACCATTGTTTAATTACCACTCAAATAATTTAAAACATCATCTTAATGTGCATATATTTCTTTTATTATCATAAATATCCCCTTTTCTCATTTTCAATAAAAAAAATATGCATAATTGTTGTGGCATGAAACGATATGTATCGGGGAAGACTTGAAATCTGATAATGAGTATTTATCTTAATCTTAGTTTATTAATACTTTATATGTGTTTGTTTTAAAATATATATTGTTTATGATAATAATTTACACTTAACACTGCTTTGTTGTTTTTATTTTAGTATATTGAGATAATATTTTTATAATCTATCATTAGATATTGTCTATTTTAGAATCTTAACTTATTTTACGATTTTTTTCATAACAAATGTTTTGAAAAATTAAAACTATGTATTTAAATTATTTTTTATTTTTTATTTTTTAAACTATTGAAGTATCAGAGTAATTATGATTTGAAGAGAATGAAAATAGATAAAGATGAGTTTGTTATATGGGAAGATGTGCATAATTGATTATTCATACTCATATTATTAATAAAATTTTATTATTTGATATAACTAATTTCTAATCATAATAATTTAAACGATCCATTTAAATTTAAATTGTAAAATTTAATTTTTCGTTGCATCAATTTTACATTAATTTTAAGATTGTAGCATAAAATTGTCTAAAAACGTGATTACGTTGTGCTGGTGAAAGCACTCCAATTTTTATTGACATAAATTTTTGTCACTCATTGTCAATTTTTTTGTATCTTGTAAATTTTTGTTATAGCCATTATAAATTAAATAAGTAAATAAATTATTTTAATTTAGAAAAGTTAAGAAGTGTTTTATATTAACTCTTCTCAATTTTTACATAATAGGAATGTCATTATTAATTAATTGAATTGAAGTAAAAATAAACATGTAATAATAATTATAAAAATAATTGATATTTTCTTGAATTTTAAAATTAAGATAAATAAAAATCATCTACAACTAAGGGATAAGAATTTGTTTCACATTTTACTCTTTCTGTTATCTTTCTTATACAAATACAATAACTTTTGATTTATGAATAAATTATGGTGACTGTAATAAGAAGGTTAGGAAATTTAAGTGCAACTTTTAACATATCACTTAACTAAATAAGTTTATATATAAGTTCAGTTGCAATTTTTAAGTTGATATATTGAATTAGTTAATTTTATTATTTTAACGTTAATATGTTTGAATTGAATTTGGAATTTTAAGAATTTAATTTCGTAAAAAGATAACATTTTATAATTGTTTGTAAATTAATTTGTATTTCATAAGAACATATTAATCACTGTAATAGAATGGGAGCTGCAGATTGATTAAACGATGTCTGAAGATTATACAACTCTTTAATAATGCTATTATTAAATTCTCTTCTATATTTTGTTAAAGTTGATATGTCAATCTAAACAAGAAAATATAATTTATTTAATTTTCTATTACCTTAATAAAATTTATTATAACCAGCGTAAACAGTGCTACGTATTTTTTTAAATATTTATAAATTATTTAAATTTTAAAAATTACAATTAAAAGATTAATTTTTGAGAAATAAAAATCTACATAGTTACAGATATATAATTATAGATAAAATAAATTTTAATTATTAAAAAAATATTATAAATAATATTGTGTAAATAATATTATGAGTAATTATTTATATTTGACAATTATTAAAATGATAAAAAAGGTAACTATTTGAATTGAAAAAGTAATTACTATGATGAAACTGAAGTTTTCTTATTATATTAAAAATAATAATTAAAAAATAAAATTGAAAAAAATAAAAGAGGAGACAAAAATATATCTAGTTTATAGTTACAAATATTTCTATTTATTTTTATTCACTTTTATTCAATTCAAATAATTTCAATTTTCAATCTCTTCTTACTTCCGTGTAAAAACTCAACATATAAAATGTCTAACATAATTTTCTAAAAACGAGTTATTGAAATAAATGTTTAATATAATTAGAATTCTCAAGTTCAATAGGAATATTTAAAATATGTTTATTATTAATTTTTCTCATTCAAAATATAATACTTTCTTAAATAATATTGTTTCTAGTTCGAAACATTAGAAAAGTTTTGGGATAAAAGAATGAGGTTGAGAACGAAACACTCTTCATAGTTTTCAATTCAAGTTTTATTGTATACCCGAAAGTTGTAGGAAGTCAAGACTTTATACATATTTTTCTCTTTCAACCCACCTAAACGACCGTCAAGAACTCTATAAATATATAAATAATGCTACACTATTTGTTATTCAATAAATTTCAAACAATTCTATGACTAAAACATTAATTAGAAAAAGAAATTACTTATCCTAACGTCACGATCCATTTTGTTTCTCTCCCTAACTGAAATAAATTCTATTATTTTAAAGATCCAATTTTAAATATGACTTTCGAAAAAAAAAGTCTTCTCTTTATTGGCATTTATGTTGCTGCACGAATCATGGTTTAATTTAATTCATCGGATAAATTAATCAAATTCTACGGGTTGACTAATCCGTCTTTAAAATTTAACACTTCATAAATATAAATCTGAGTTTTCTTTTTTCAGATTTTATTATAATTTTAAAAGTTGTCTTAGGATGTGATTGTATTATTAATATATTTATACTCATCAAAACATTATAATACAAACCTAACACTATGCGAATCTAAAGCAACATAATACATGCAGTGAATAAAATGGTCAAAACATGGACATTTCTTCGCAGCCAATGTTTAAAACATTTTCTTAAAATGAAAAACAGAAGAAAAAAAAAAGTAAAAAATTAACCGTCGCCTGAGAGATTCGAACTCTCGCGGGGAAACCCCATGTACTTAGCAGGCACACGCCTTAACCACTCGGCCAAAGCGACGTCGTTGAAACTGAAACCCAATAAAATATATTTATAATTAACTACTGTGCTATATGGTTGAAAGGTTGCATTGCATTAGGAAAGGTACCAAACGAAAGGAAACAAAAAAAGGAAAAAGCGATAGAGAAACGAACCATTGGAGAGTCGGTGCGGGTCCTACCTTTTTCTCTCTCTAAATTCCTCACCCAACTCAACACCTCACACTCATTATTATTAGTGCTTCTCTCCTCATTCCTCCGCTACCGCCACCACCACCCTCTCCTCCGATGGCGACGGCGGCGGAGCCCGAAGCGAAGACCTACTGGTGCCACGAATGCGACATGAGCGTGTCCCTCACGCTCCCTCCATCGCCTCTCCTCTGTCCCCACTGCCACACCCACTTCCTCGAACTCATGGACTCTCCCTTCTCCCAAAACGACGCCGAATCGCCCCTCTTCGATGTCGTTTTCCAGGACGCGCTCTTACTCCTCTCCCCCAAGCCCCTCCCCGCCAAACCCCGCCCTCTCCCCTCCGTCAACGTCACACCCTCGCTCCTCTCCGCGCTCGACCCCAACGGCGTCGTTTTCTGCGCCGTCTGCAAAGACGAAATTGCCCTCGATGCCGAGGCCAAGCAGTTGCCCTGCAAACACCTCTATCACGCCGACTGCATCACGCCGTGGCTCGACCTCCACGCATCTTGCCCGTTGTGCAGGCTCCGCCTAGAGGATGAGGCGGCGGCGGAGGAGGAAGAGGAGGGGGACGGCGTGGCGACGGAGATCCGGAGGGAGCTGATTGCGAGACTCACGGAGTTGACGGAGGAGGATTTCTACGGGCTGAGAACCACGCTCAGCCACATTGCCTCGCGCCACGCGCTCATCGAAGAGAACGAGAACCGCCCGCAAATTGGCGAACCTCGAGGTGCCCAAGCGCCTTTGCTATAAGGTGGTGCTCTGTCTTTTCTTTTCTTTGTCTTAGATGCATCACTTTTCTTAATGCTAAATTACACTACAATTCTGCTCTGGTAAACTAGCTTCTCTGTAATCAACTTTAGAAGCGGCAAATAGAAAGAAACTTACAGAAAAAAAATATAAGGAAATTCAATTTCTCTTCCTACTCTTCTCCAGTATAATTGCTTATGGAGAAAGTCTCCAAACAGACCCTTATGTAAACATATATTGTGTGGATTATATTGTGATAATTGTGAATTTGAAACTCCAATTTTTGTTGGAGATGACCATTGGAGAGAGTATAGAATTTTGGTTAGGTTAATGTGTGTTGTAAGTGTGTAAGAGTGTTATGGATGACCAATCCAATTGTGTTTTTCAACTGGGATCTTGAAATTTGAAGGTTGATTTTGTTGGAGGGAATGAGTTATGATTACTGAGTGGATATTACATAATTCAAGATTGCTGAAACTGGAAATTTTTGGTGGTTTTGTTTTGCCTCTATACTGTTATGAATTTGATGTTTGTAGTTGCCCTGAAGCTGGTTTTCCTCCCTCCAATTGAGTTGGGGAAGGGGAGGAGTGTCAGCAGAACAAAGGCGATTCTATCTTTATGTGCTAGAATGGAATTGGATCTAAGCATTTTATTAACAGCTTAATGAATAAATTGTTTCTTTAGTTGAGTAAAAGATGTTAAAATGAATTGAGCTATTATTTGATCTTGTTTGGGGGCATTGAATATGATCATGTTTGGATGAGTTTTTCAGTAAGTATTTATAGGGAAAAATTAAGAACGAAAAAAAAAATTATTATTTGATAAAAATTATTTCACTTTTGCTTATTTTCTTTTTTTCGTAAGTGTTCCTATAGGTGTCAAGTGAGAAATTTAGCAAATAGGAGCCAAAATGAAAATCTATAAAAGCCAGATGCATCTTAATTCATTTAACCTTCAATGTTTCTTTTTCTTCTAATTGTACCATGGAGAAGTTTATTCAAATAAATTTTAAATACGGTTAAATGTTATCTTAGAAGTTACAATTTAGTTTTTTTTGGTAAGCTATCTTGTAAAGTTTGAAATAAGATAAGAACAGGTTACCGAGAAATCAAAAGTTATTTTCGTAAACTCTCTCAAAACATACAAAAATGCTTACATTAAAAGGTAAGCTTAAATAAACTCAGAATAAGTATAGCATCTTTAACCATTTTCTGTTTGCTGCAGGATAGTCAATGAGTACTAATAATGCCTTATGGGATAATTAGCTTACTCTGATGTCTCTGTCACTCAATTTTCTTTGATCATATATCTTCTGTTGTGAAAAGAGACTCAATTGTTGCTTATAAACTAATGGTGCTGCTGTTATGATATATGATTGCAGGTAAATAGTGTATTAAAATAATGTTGAAGTTGTATCACATAGATCGTCTTATCAAGTGTAAATCTGCACCGACGATTATGCTGCTTCTTTTCTTTCCCTCCTTTTTTGGGAATCTCCAACTAGCTAGTTGTAGTGTTATAGCCAAAAATACAATAAATTGTTGGTCCTAGGAACTGTCTTTCCTTAAGCCAAATTTCCCCTCCATTTTAGGCAATAAAATATCGTGTAAAATTTAGCTTTCATTTGTGTTATGTATGAATTGGTTCAGTGGATGGATCCTTCCCACTGAACATGTTTTCTGTTTTGGCCTCACAGTAGATGATATTTTTTGCTGCCAATATTTCAGTAGTTACAATAAGAGATTATTGAGGGATTGAATCATTTGAGTGTGGCTGTGTACCATGGAAAAGCCTTAAAAAGCATATTTTGTTGTTGTGTGCAAGTTGTGTTCTGATCTATGATTGATTAACGAATGTAGCTGGTTGATTACATCGTCAACACTTAGCTAAACATCAACCTCCTATCTTCCAAATGATTGTGATTGAATTTGGGGCTTCCTAGAGCTGGTAAAAGTTTTATTTAAACGTAAGAAGTTGTAAACGTTAAATTTTCCATCAGAAGAAAGACAAATGAATAAGATTCTTGCTTTCCAACCTCATTGGCCTTGATCGCTCACGCGAAGAGGGTCTGAGAAGAATTTGCTCACTTCAAATTTTAATGGTATGAATTAAAATTGGATAATTAGTCTTTTAACGTAGTATCATGTGTAGAATAAATCATCTAACTGAAAAAGTATAAAACTACAATACGATGTATATGGTTATATTTTAAAATAAGCAGGTATGATATTAGGTTATCTTATGCAAACTATTATTTTGTTAAGGTTAAATAGTATGTGTTGTTATCAATATCTTTTTCTTGCAGTGACAATACTAATTTTAGTGTTCAACTGCAAAAACATAGCTTGCTATGTCTGGGATTCATGACTGATCGTGTTCATCGCATTTTAGGACTCATAAATTCAAATTGAATTTCTCTGTTATAATAGAATTTCGTCTCAAGTCTCACATTTTATGTTATTTATGTTATGATGTTCTAAAGAACATCATCAAAGATTCGTGAGAAAAGATGATCTAAGAATCATATCAGAATAACCGATCTTATGGTTTAACTAAATTTAAATTTGAGTTTTTCTATCAAGTAATTGTTTTGTAATTTTTTTTTTAACAAAGAGACTTTAAATAAAAGTATCAGTCCAAAAAAATTAGATTTTATTTGTTAGGACAAAAACTAAAAACTCAGAATATATTAAAACTAATTTTTAAAATTTAAGCTTTATACAAATTAACTTTAGCCCACACGAGTCAGAGGATAAGAATGTTTGGACAATTTTTTTCTTAAAGCAATAAAAAATTATAATTTTAAAAAGATAAAACGAGTTTCTTCACAAACTAAAATTAGTTTACATGTAGAAATCATGTCACATAATTTCTCTAAATTTTTATGCTTTAAATTTTGTATGAATTAACTTTATTTTATAAAAAACTTTTTTTTTTTTAATTTCTTAGTGAGAAGTTTGTACAAGAGGAATGATTCAAGAGCTTAACTAGGAAAGGTTGTTGTTGGCATTCAGTCATTGATGGATTGGTTGTCAATTATTAGATAAAGCTTTGGATGAGTTGCATTTTGTGATGTAGCTATGTCCCACATCGATCATACTTCCTAAGAAACGTTTGCAGTCACCCAAAACGGTCTAGATATGACTTTAAAGAGTTGCCAACTTTATCATCGTAAGACACACACGTACGTACACCTTTTGTTTTTCTTGTTTGAATTGAAACGCAAGCAGACGCCACCCGTGTGGTGCAAGTCAAGTTATTAACACTTCCTCATGTTCCATTTCACGCTATCACAATTATTTTCAACAAAAAAAAAAAAACAACTTTCTTCTACCATTAAATTTTCTTCAGACTCAATTATAAATATTGCACAGAATTCATTTTGATTTTTTTTTCTAGGAAAGATGGGAGGAAATTGATACATCGATGAGTTGTCAATATAAAAAATCTTACATCACATTTAATAGAAAATCTTCAGACTTAGTGTTTGTAATTTTTTTTATATTATTTAATTTTTTCATTTATATTTAATATAAGACTTTCACACTACAAAAAATATCTCATTAACAACCAATTTTAATAACTAATTATTGTAAGTCAATATAATGATCAATTTAAATATTAATTTATAAAAGAAAAAATTATTTGTTACTAAAATAGTCACTAATATAGATAAAAAAATTATAATTGGTAGTTCAATTGGTCACTAATTAATTAGAGATTAATTTAAAAATTAATTCCTTTAGTAGCAAAAACTTTGGTAGCTAATGTTTAGTGACCAAAATTTCTTTGGTAGTTAAAATCTTGATAGCTAAATTTTATAAACCAATTTAGAGATCAATTATAATTTTTTATTTATAATAGTGACTATTTTAGGAATCAATAATTTTGTATTTTATAAATTGATATTTAAATTAATCACTATAGTAACTAACAACTTTTGATTACTAAAATTGATCGTTAATAAAATATTTTATCAAGATTTTTAGCAATATATATATATATATATATATATATATATATATATATATATATATATATATATATATATATATATATATATATATATATATATTTCACAAGTTTGAGTTGTCTTTTATAATTTCTACTATAATAGGATATACTTATCCTATCCATTTATCTCAACACACTCTAACAGTTGAACTGGACAAGATAAACCATAAACTATAAATTGAGTTTTTATTTTATTTTTTTGTTTTTACTAAAATAGATTGAGAAAATTGATAATTTTAAGATATGAGTTACGTATATAAAATATCTAACACCATTCCTAACAAAATTTTAAAGTTTAATGTTTGAGTTTTAATTCATTTACATATTACTCAACTTTTTTATTTTTATTTATATAAAACTTCTAACTTATATTTAAATATATATATATATATATATATATATAATTAATTTAGTAAAAGAGAGTGTAGTAATACGTATAAAATAAACATTGAAATAATTTATTTTTTAAAACTGTCTCAAAGACATATTAAACGTATTTGTCATTATTACAAAAGGTGGGTAAGAGAAGACTTACAATTCTTTTTTTCTAAAAAGAGTACAGAGAAAAGCGTACAAATATATTTAAAAAAAAAAAACAATATTTATACATTTGATTTTTACTGTGGGTAAAAAGTTGTTAGGTTAATAACAATTTGAGATTTAACCATGATTGAATGAAATAGGAAAAAAACCTATAAAAGAAATAGAGGAGTAACATGAATGGTGTCCCACAAGAGTAAAATCTGTGTGTCGTAATCGATGGCTAAAAGCAAGGTGAGGAGAAATTTCGTTAGCTTGTAAGACAAAGCAATTAAACAATTATTATCTTACAACAACACGACCATATCAGATAGAACCGATGAATCAGCACCTTCGATCAGTGCCACCAAATTGACCAGATTTACATATTTTTTCCCAAAACGTGCTCAATTATCCTATTCCCAATGGGTCAACATGCAATGCTCCTCCTTCATTGGGTTTTCCCTTGAAATATGATTCTTTATTGCCATTACACTCTCGACACGTATTCGTACACGTCAATTTCTAGATGAAAACACTGGGTCAAAACTGCATGGTGTATTCCATACTTTACTTTTTCCAAATTAATGTCCCAAACTCCTTCCACGCAATCAACAGCTATAAAAGGAACCATGCATGCCACTTTCTCTCCACAATTCATTCATCAATATCCATTTACATTATTTGTGTTGGAACAGAACAACCTCAAACGATGGACAGCATCTTAGGAGACATGCTGATGAAGGTTGGTGTGTTCATACTGGTTCAAGCTTTGGTGTACCTTATTCTTTCCAATTCATCAAACATCTTCTCCAAGAACATCAAGAGATCGCACAGCTTCAGGCCTGCACGATCTGTCAGCATCCGTCGGATGCTGGCTTTGATCTCTGATTTTCCACCGGAAGGGGAACCTTCTCCTTCCCCCAAGGCTCCTCAATCACCCTCTCTTCAGAGTTAACTCATCGTCATTTCTAAGGTTTCAAGATTACAAATTGCAGAAGGTTTGAGACAATTTAGGTTGTGGGTGGCCTGATTAAGGTTCAGAAACCCCAGAACCATGTCTTGTCACTGTAATTTTGAAACCTTAAACTAGACCAAGTTGTTTGTAAATTATCTGTGTTTCTTAGTGTGTTAAGGCTATGCTATTGGTCAAAGGGTCTAAAATTGTTGGTTGTATAGGTGTTGAATTCTTTTGTTCATTCATTTATTTATGATGAATTTTGTACTATATTTGTGAATTTGTGAGTGCATAATGTTGATATTCATTTACTTCTTAACGTATTAACATAAGCTGCATTTATGGTTAATTATGGGATATGAGTGATTTAGACTTTTCTAAATACTAATGTTCTGACATTATTGAAACCACCGTATTCGGATAGTATTTAGTACATTATCCTAATTTTGTTCTTAAAATTAATTTGAGTATATTACAATAAAAATATTTATAAACTATGTGAAACATGTTGTATAGTCAAACACTTGTACATTTAAATTGAGGAGTGAGGACCAAGTTTAGAGAAGGACCCACATTCGTCGTATATGCATGCTTGTTAGAATACGCAATTGCAAGTAGAAAAGATGACACTTATTTTTATTCATAACAGAAGCATTTGGCAGTGTGTTGGTTGGATTAATTAATTTTTGTTTCTGGACTTGCTTCTTGTACCTCTATTTAAGAGAATCTAAATCGAATACCATTGATTAGTTTGTTATCATAATAGTGTAAAGGTAGCTTACCACGTCCATTAAAAAAAAAAAAAACGGATGACAAAATATGTGATAACATTTTTGTAACGTGTATTTTCTTTTAAAAAGGAAGCTTTGGGATTTGACACAAAATTCAATATTTATGTTGAACTCGTATATAACTAATCCGACATAGTTTTGTATTGAATATGACATAAATTTGTTTATATTAAGAAATTGTGTTTCTTCTTCTTCTTCCTCACTTTTACAACTTAGCTATCTTTGTTTCATTTTCTTCTCTTGCAAGGGTGTTTGTGTGTTTGTGAAAGTTTTGGAGGTTGTTTTTGGTGGTTGGTACATGTAATTTGGGCACTAGACTTTGTGAGTTGTGATTGGTGTTTACTATATAGTTTGACCCAATCTTGATTTCATATAAGTTCAAGGTATAATGAAGGAAACAATACATAAAGCTATAAAATATGTTTGTTACTATGAAGAACTAATATAGATATTTCCTTTTTTTTTTTCCAACATTTACCTCAATTTATTTTTTCTTCTCTCTGGTCTCTTTATCTCTTAAACATATTTATATTCTACATTAATTAATCCCTTGATTTCATTAACTATTCCCAGTAGCACTGGCAGTGCATTTTTCAACAAACAAGAAAGCATTATATGGATAAGACAAGTTTTAGTACGTATCTACATGTCTTAATGGGTCACGATAGGCAATTGTAAGACTAGCAATGCAACCTAAATTGATAGAAGTCATTAACATTACGATGCCGAATTGATTGAAGTCATTAACATTAGGATGGTTAGAAGTTAAAAAATAAAAGAAATAAGTTATTTTATGCATCAATGTTGAAAAGTAATTTCCAATATTCTACCCACCATTACTATGATTTCCACATCAAATTCCTCTTGATTAAAACATCTCTAAAATAACAATAGGATTCACTTGAAGAGACAGTGGCGGATTTTAACCAACATTGTTAGGGAGCCCAAATAATACATCCAAAATTTATACATTTCATTATTGTCACTAACACAATAAAAATAAATACATAACTTAGTATAACGATAACTAAAAAAGAAATCACAAATATCTAAAAGATTGCCCTTCGTTCCTTCAGATCCCTGAACTCATCAATAATTGAATCAGAACTAAAATTTTTAGCTATTTCTTTTTCAATGTAAATAATCATATTGTCGGCAAGAAATTCATCTTCCAATTTATTCCACAATCTTGTTTTGATAATCTTCATTGCAGAAAATGATCTTTCTGTTGTAGCTGTAGAGACAGGAAGAGTTAAAATAAGACGAATTAAACGATCAATCAAGTAGAATGTCCTTGACTTTCATGTTCTTGCCAAAGATTGGCATAATTCAAGCATGGTTGATAAATTCTTCAAATCTGGATGGTTAGGAGCATCAATAATAAAATGTTGAAGTTGAAATTTTAAACTAATCTTCTCTTGCTCACTAAAATCTAAAGGATAATATTTGT
>Ga0214544_1001585_pt1 | contig 47655 bp, 17 predicted proteins | sample CNSS3metaG_FD_160074 | JGI IMG/M metagenome (GOLD analysis project Ga0214544, IMG submission 160074) | Root nodule microbial communities from cowpea collected in UCLA plant growth center, Los Angeles, California, USA - CNSS3 | ecosystem: Host-associated > Plants > Roots > Nodule | place: USA...
GATATATATATATATATAAATATATATATATATATATATATATAAATATATATATATATATATATATATATATATATATATATATATATATATATATATGTGTGTGTGTGTGTGTGTGTGTGTGTTTTGGAACCTACATTTTTTGTAGAACTTGCTTAAATGTTTGTGCATATATTAGAAGTTTCATTTTGTGGACTTGTGATATTTCAAGTGTTTATTCCATTTTATTTTATGCATCAGTTATGATGTAACATTTGAATTACTTGTGCTTTGTGCCTATGTTTGCCTCTGTTATGAGCAACATTTTGATGTAATTATCTAGTACAATTGGTGAACAATTAATGAAATATCAATTGATGTATTATGTATTGCAAGATTAATGATCCATTAATGAAAACTCAATAGGATCATTATGTATTGCAAGATTATATACACCAGTTTTTATTATCACTTTTTATTATATACAACAGGTGGATCAATATCAGTTTTTATTGCAGCAATGTATTGCAAGATATTCATATTCTAAACACAATGTATGAACAAAAGCTAATCAAATTTTTTCATTCATTTCAAAACATTACACGAAATAATCCACCTTTTTACAACACATCATGGATTTTTTTATCAACACTTAAAATATGATTATGTTAATACACAAGCACAAGAAACCACCAAAATTAATATCTTCACCCATTTTTCCAAAATAAAAACAAATTTCTCTAAATTGATTATTTTCATCCTTTGTGTAACATCCTGACCAGATATTACAAATTTAAATAAAATAAAATAGAAATAATATGTCAGCGTCATTTAATAAATCTCATTTCCCAAAACTCGGGAAATTTAAATCTTTTATTACATCCAATATTAAACCAAAATCCATAAGCATAAATAAATAATTATAATTTCTTTGAAAGCATAAAAACTTCATAAAAGTTCTGCTAAAATCTCCTCCCAATACTAGCCCATGCTCTGAGCCTATGCCTCACCAGATCCACCTGCAACATCATCTGCTCCCGTGTACCGCATACACGATCATCGTCAAACATAAGCAGATAGGGTGAACTAATATAATAAACACATATATACCAAATAAACATGTATCAAAACACATCAAAAGCAAGCCCTTCTTTCATCTCACATGGCCACAACCATGTTAATATGAGCTTACCACAAGGAAGACTCATTGTTCCCTCCACATGGCCCCAACCATGTGATGTCAATTTACATCAAAGGGAACTCATTCCTTTCCTTCCACATGGCCACAACCATGTTATCAGTGTTCTACATCTTTTAGTGAGTACCTCAAGGTGTCTTGTTGCCACACCTATCAGCCACAACTGATAGAGCACGTGCGGGAAACATGCTACGGATCACACACCGTAATGCCATGTGAAGTTCCCAATACGAACATAGTCCGTAACGTCCTAAGACTACCAAACTCGCCAACTATTCACTAAGGAGGGCAATCCATATGGACCCATTCGTACTGGCCACAACCAGCACACTCACACCGGCAACACTCGCCAACCCGAGCCACACCTCAAGAGTTCCTCGTGTTCATCTGCTTTCCCGAGCCACAACTTAAGGGAAATCATTCGGGGCCACAATCTATAGAATGTCACGTGCTTAACCCCTATCCCGAGCCACAACTCAAGGGATACGTTCCGAGCCACAACTCAAGGAACACCAACAAGCCCACCTATGAGATATCCTAGAAGCCTTGTAGATCCCATCTCACAAATCAACACTCACCAAAACCATTCCAGCATAACTGACTGCCTTAAAATACGCAATTGTCCCATCCTTTGTTTAGCTTGAATCCCTTGCCTAAGCCACCATGCCTAACTCGCTTAAGTTAGGTTACCTCGCCTAAGCGAGCAAGTATCACAGCAACAACCCACGAAATCTAGCCTAAGCGAGCTCCTTCTCGCTTGGGCAAAACCATCCCTCGCCCAGAACTACGTACCTCGCCTAGGCGACGAGTTAGACAAAGCACCACTCAATCCTCGTATTCTCGCTTAGGTGAGGAGCTATCGCCTAAGCGAGACAAGTTTTGCCCAAAAAGAAAAGTTTCACGCCTGAGCAAGAGGTGCGAACAAAACACCCAAAACTCTCGAATTCTCGCTTGGGCGAGTGACACTCGCCTAGGCGAGACAACTAGTCGCCCAAAACTGTCACCCTCGCTCAAGCGAGATGCGCGAGCAGTATCAGACTCAATCCTCTACTAATCTCGCATAGGCGAGTCTGGCTCGCTTGAGCGAGAGTTGCAGAGTTTTGAACAAATTTACACACACAAACACTACAACAAGGTCTAAACCACATTCCAATTCATGCCAACAATCGAGTATATTGCCCCAAACATGTACACATAAATCAGACCCAATATAATCCCCAAAATCTAAGTTTAAACCATAATTCACATGTACAGTACCCAAACCCTCATTATTTTCATACAAGTGCATAAGAAGTTTGAGCAAATGCCATCAGAACAATCAAATACAACTTCCATCAGTTTAGACACGAAATTTAGGATACACACACAACCCAATCATGCAAAACAATACAATTAACACAGGATTTCGGGTTCAACACCCCTAACATGAAAGTTCCTTGCTTAAAACTTGAGTTGTGAGTCTTTCTTAAAACACCAATTATTAGCAAAAAGAGAGTTTAAGTTGGTTCACCAAGGTTTGAACTCATACCATACCAATGTCAAATCAATTGCACAATCATTCAACCAATTCATGTTTCGTGACAATTCCTTACATATAAGGTTACATTATTCCTCCCCATGCTCAACATATTATTAAAATTAATAATAAAATTAACAGCACATAAATGGCATACATAGGATCTCACACAACCAAGTACTCTTAACCACTTGAGCTAGTACTTTTTCATGTCACATCAAACAATATTTAATGCCTTAAAGCCTCCCACTACCCACATTTATTATTTAATTAATTTTCACGGGTCTTACACTTTGTCCATCCATTTCTTCCATCTTCAAAACAATAACAACCATATATTCATTTTTCATGATGGGACCATAAACTTCTTCAATTTGATCTTCAGTGAACCAATTGAAATAATTGTAGCCAATCAATTGTTCACATCCCTCTGTCCAACAAGGCAACAAAAACCCATCAAACAATTAGGACCAAAACAAAGTTTCCATTTTCTAAAACCAAAAAAAATAATCAAACATTCATTTCCATAGATCTTACCTTAAACTTAGAACAACCCCAAAATTGTTTCCCTTTGTCCTTAGGGGTTCTAACCATTCTAAAGACAATTTTCTCACCACAATAGCAAACTGGTACTAAACCAACCTCTTCGACCCACCACCATGAGAAGAAGCGCTTAGATTTTGCATCTCCCAAGCATTACATGTGCAGGATGATCATGAATGAGAACGAGACATGACAGGTGGAGAAGACAACCTCTTCTCTCCTTGGAAAACCTGGACCTTCAAATGCTAGGGTAAACTCATTCTTGTTACTAAAAAGGAGACCAACCACGTCATTTACACTATCTTTAAAATATAAATGACATAACGTAATATAGATAAATCCAACTCATCATGTCTAAACACCATTTACGAATAAATTACGAAAAAAAGGCTTATTTGTTACACTTTTTTCAAAAATATGGACCAAATTGAGACGAAAAAATATCTGAGGACATATTTGAGATTTTTGTATGAAAATGTGGACTAAAGGAGTATTTTAACCTAAAATAAAATTGTCAAATTTAAATACATATATTTTTATTTTTATGAAAGTAACTATTTCTATATTTCTTTTTCCTTTTTTTATCACAATAATAATTACAATTATTTCCTTTAATATTGTAAAATATGTTACTTTTTATTTTAATTTTTATTTAATACTTTAAGTGATTTTTAACCTTTAAAATTTTTAAACCAATGGTGTTAGTTCTCACTCTTGAAATTTTCATTTTAATTTTAAACCAACTAAAACCCTAAATAAAACATATTTAATAAAAATATGAATTTCAGTAAAAATATCAGTATAAAATTATATAAAAATAAATTTGGTCTCAATCCAAAAAGGGAAAAATTGATCATTTAAAAAAAACATTGGAACTGAATTGAAAAAAAATAACAATAAAAATTAAATTTGACCTCAATTTAAGAAGGGGAAAATTGTCCCATTAAAAAAAAAGCAAATGAATTGAACATAAATATCAAATATCAAATATAAAATACCTAAATACATATTGAATATAAAAAATCGAACATGATCATGTGACACTATATTAACACATAAAATTATTATTGTTACGTGACATAATGCTGACTTAGTACATGTTAAATTAAGAGAGAAAAAAATCACAAACTAACATGTAATATAGAATGTTATTTGTTTGTTAATTATTTTATTAGCATTTTATTTGATATGTTTTTGTTAAAATTATGAACTTAACTTGAGCATTCCTTCAAGATATTAAAATATATATATATATATATATATATATATATATATATATTATCATATTGTAAGGCCCATTAAATTTTTTATTCTTTTTGTTTGCCCTAAATTAAAAGGTTGCCCCAAAGGGAAAACAGACCCTAAGTCTGCCCTAACATTTTCGTCCCATTCACTTTGCAGAAATAATTTTCCCTTTCTCTTTAGAGCAGCTGCAAACCTCTGCTAGGGTTTCGCATCCCCTCTCACGTTGAGCTAGAAGGACTCCATCAACTTGAGTAAGTTAACCTTCCAACTGTTTTTCCCTATTCTAGCTCTGTTGTCTTGGTTTCAAACTGAAGCTTTTCCTTATTGATCCAGTTTCACCTCTGTTCTACGAATCTCCAGTTCTCTGTGCTAACCTCGGAGCTATTGTGCTCGCTAGTTTTGGGTTTAGGAGTCTTGTGCTAGCTTATTTCTAGGTAAGGGAAGTTAGAACCCTTCTGTTTATGGTGCGATTGTTGTTGTTTTGCGTTTGGTTCGTGATTGATTGAGTTGTATGTTGCTGTGGATGTATGAGATGGATGGCATTATTGGTTGGGTATGAAATATGACTGCGACAGGGAGAAACAATGGCGAGGCTCGACACACTCACCCAAGCGAGCCTGTCTCGCCTAGGCAAGACTTGCAGGGACAAATCAGAGCTGCACTCGAGCTCTCACTCAGGCGGAAGCTCTTCTTTTGAGCGAGGCACTATCTCGCTCAGGCGAGAGACGCTCGCCTAAGCGAGGACGCGTGAGAGCTCTGGGCATGTTGTTGCTGTTTTAGCCCAAGTGAGGAACCTCACCTTTGGGCGAGGGGTTGTCTCGCTCAGGCAATAAGGGCTCGCCTAAGCGAGCCATGCAAAAGCCTCCCCATGCCCTATCGCGATCTCTCCTAAGCGAGAGTCCACCGCCTAAGCGAGGGCACTCCTCTCGCTTGAGCGAGGGCTCTTGGCTTGAGCGAGATTTGCTGCGGGTTGTGTTGTTTCCTTCGTTTGGCTAAATGAAATGTTTGATTTATGATGAACCCTATATAATGCATGAGGCCTGCGAAATGAAATGCATGATATAAGCTGTGGTTACAAATTGGATTGATATAATCGTATGATCTTGGCATGTGAAACAAATGAGACAGTTGGTGTTAAAGTGACATGGTATTGGCATGAGATGAAATTCCACAACTATGGTTTGAGAGTAATGGATAGGTATGGAACCACTGGGAAAAATGAAATAGGTGAATTATAAAGAGTTGGTATGTGATGTATATGTATATGTGTGTGATCAATCTTTCTTGATTGGTCTAGTATGCTTGGTCCGTGTCAGTGCGTAATTCCTTAGAAATCTCTAGGTGGGATTTCAGGGTCGTGCTTCAGAGGTCGGGACGTAAGTCCATGGCCCCTGTTAGTGGGTGTCCATGGTGGTGCCCCATCTATATAACTTGGTAAGGATTCAATGTAAGGATTGCATCCTGGCACTCTAAGGAGTCAGTTAGTCTCACTTAGAACGGACTGACTCTTGTGATGAGATTAGCAGGAGGCCTGAAACTCATTAAGGGTAAACCTTGTGGGGGGGGGGGAATTGATTCATTGTAACACTTGTAACACATAGCTCGGGGGTGAGCAGCTCAGGGGTGAGCAGAGGTATCCACCACAAGTGCAAACATCCGATGAAGATTATATGTATCCGGATGAGCCGAGTCGAGTCGTAGTGTATGGATTGAAAGTTCATAACATGCTTGGATGCATAGTTGATTGTGAAAGTATGCCTGATTACATGTTATAATCACGTTTGGCTCTAGTTTACCCTTCTATTGTTTGTTGTGTGTTTTGTATATGTGGTTTTCTCTTTTGCAATGATCATCAAGTTGTTGATGTGAGCAGACACGAGGAACACACGTGGTCAACAGGGAGGTGATTCCGCTGCATAGTCCGCTTGGGCTGGGCTTCTTGTGTTAATTGTGCTTTTCTTTTAGGACAAAGGTCCATGTACTATTTGGCCTTTGAGCTTCCTTTTGAAAACTTCGTTGCTTTTCCTTTATGTTTTCTTTTGGTGCCCTAATTACTGTACGGAGTGGTATTTGTACTCTAGGACTGCGTTTATATGTTATTCGATATGACATTTCCTTTTAATTTTGATTTATCAATTAAATGAAACGTTACACATATCATATCTCGCACCACATAAAACTCTTTTCACCTTTCTAACTCCAATACATTATTACTTTAGTGAATACTTAAAATTAAATTTAAATGTTATCATCAATTAAAAATAAATATCACACTTATATTATCACGTCACATACAAGTTCTTGTAATAAGTATATTGATTATTTTCATTACAGTAATTATATTTAATTGTCTTTTTAAAATTAACAAAATAAAATTGTAATTATGATTACTTGTGTAAAATTAATAATTTAACTACCCACTGAATACAAAATTGAAAATTTAAATTTAATTGTATACATTTAAAAGTTCATTTTACTCAACAAAAGTGAAAAAGAAATCTCAATATGGGCTGTATATGATTTATTTTTGTTGACCAAAACGTCAAGGAAAATATATTTTAAATATTTTTTAATATGTATTCTGTATCATTAAAGATTCTAATAATGTTACTGTTTTGTTCAGGACTTAAGTAATTTTGAGCTGGCTTTGCATGATAAAGTATTTATGTTTATTAATTTATACAACATGTGGCTTGCACTGATATAAGAAATAATTAATCTGTATTGATGTAAAACATTTAAAATAGTTAAAAATAAAATTAAAGCATTAAAAACTATATAGTGAAAAACAGTACAATAATCATGCAGAAATATTATTGTTTTTGTTTCTTTTAATGCTTTACTAGTTATTGAAAATTAAAAAGAACTAATTAATGCTCTCATCTTTTATTTAATATCATATATTTTATTTGTGTTGATTATTTTTATGTTTTTTTTTTTTAAATTTGTTCATCTTTATAATTTTAACGTGCATGGAGTCATACAAAATTAAAAAGAAATAAAATTATTACAATTTAAAAATAATAACTATAATTTATTTTACCTTTTAAAATAAGAACTTAACTTAAATGCTTTGGTAATAGAAAATAAATTTTTTAGTATCATTTTATAATGAATAGGAAAAGTAGAGACTTTTATATTCATAAGTAATATTTAATATGATTTTAATTGTTTCATAAGTTAAAAATGTTTATGTTACAAGAAGTAAAGAGATATTTCTAGTCTTGCATCTAAAAAAAAATTAATAAATAGAAGTTAATGGTTTACAAAATGAAGTTTTGATATGAATGGTTTGAAGGAAGTGATTACAAGGATAAATTGTAAATTTAAGAAGAAAATTATAGTAGGAACTAAATACAACATAGAAACGTGTAAACCAAAACCTCATCTTCTATATATGTTTCTTTAAAATAAGCTGCTAAAACAATACATAGAAATAATTTTTAAGAGATCTATACTTCCAAAAATTAAAATACACTAATAAAAGGGAATATAAAATTTCGATTTTTTTCTTTAACAAGTGTTTATTACAAGGACAAGTTGTCATTTTCTATAATGTGAAGTTAAGAATGATTAATTTTCATGTTTGGATTATTCTTTTAGAAAATAACGTAGCCAGCAAATAATGTTTTCTAAAAATGTGTTTTTTTTTGTCACGATCTTCCAAATTGCTCCTAAAATGTATCATGAAACAAATATACCATATTAGTTTCATTAAATAATTTATTACAGTGAATGATTATAATTTATGATAAATATACCCAATCACTATTTAAATCCAAAAACTTATTAAATACTATTAATAATATTTACGACCATCAAAACATATTTTCAGTCTTTTCTGAGGATTATCATTCCAAGATTCACGATTCATGAGATATGAAGATATGAAAAAACATATTTTAGCTAGAATTTGGTAAAGAGAAGGAAAAAAAAGAAAAAAAAATATATGCATGGAGTAAAGAAAATAAGAAAATAAAAATAAAAATAAGATAAAAATAAGAGTTATTCAGTTGAAAAGAAATCACTAACTCTTGAAAAAATTACTAAAATTATACTCCTCAACACATTTTTAACCACTTTTTTATTAGTTAAAGTTTATTAAAAATATTGTGAATCCCATATCATATTTATAGTTTTTAATAAAGTTTAACAAATAAAAGAATTCTTAACGCTCATGATTTGTTTTTCTCCTGAGATGATTCACAATTTGAGATAAAAGTTAAACCAAATAGATATTTTCAGAAACCAAAAAGTCGTAGAAGCACTAAAGATTTGAATATAATACCTTTTAAGGAAACTTTAATTTTTATTATTAACTTTAATTTGATTATTGAATGTTATTTTTTTCTTAATTGTGAAAGAAACAAAAATTCCACACTTGCCTTGGTCCACATCATTTTTCATACATTGAACCATTAAGGTTCTGCGTTGTCGTCCTTGGTAACCCTTGTCTTTATATATTATATATAAATATATAAATATATTTCGTGGTCGCATTGTAACTTGCACATATCACAAAACACCAACCCTTGTCTTTACTTCACCATTTTACTCATTTTTTTCCTTGTATGTTGCCGCACTTCTTCACTACCCAGTTAATGAACATGTCTTGTTTTCCGTAGCTGGTTTTTGTTTCGGGTTTCTCGGCTTGATTTCGAGAAAAAGGTCCAATCTTTGCTTTTGGAGTGTCGGATTTTGTGCAGATTTTCAGCAAAGAAGTTGCGTAGATTCCTCACTGGTGAGCCTGTCAAAGGGTTTTGGCTTTTCTTGTGAATCTTGTTCAAAATTTGTTCTTTATTCTGCTGGTGGGTGATTTAGCACTTTGGTGGAACCCTTGTGAGTTTTATGTGGGTTGGGAATTTTGGTGCATGTAATGTTTTGGAGAAGGGTTGTACTGTTCTAGTTTGATTTGGTGCTGTTTTCACTTGAAAATCTAGAGAGAGTGATAGGTGGGTTTCAGAAAATGTGTTGGAAGATAGACTAAACATGGGTTTATGTGATTTTGATGTTTGCGTTTTGTAAAGAGCTCTTGAAAATGCGTGTGAAGTGGCTTCATTGGTTTTGATCTGTTTTTATTGTTTGTGAGAGCTGAGAAGCAATGGAAGGGAATTTGTCCCAGGGAGGTATGGTTCAAGGTGGGAGTTCCTTTGGTGGTTTTGATCTGCCTGGATCAATTAGGGTTCATCGGCAAGGGCACCATCCTCATTCCATGAATCAACATCAAACTCATCCTTGCCAAGGTCCTTCGGTGCATTCCTCAGTTCATGATGGTTTTCCTCTCACAATGGGAACCTTGCAGAACTGCGATCAAACAATGCCAATGACCGAGTTTAGTCAGGGAGATAGAAACAAGAACTCACCAAGTGATGAAAGCTTTGCTGAGGAAGGTGTTGATGGTCATCATGAAGGAGGTAGAGGGAAAAAGGGGTCGCCTTGGCAACGGGTGAAGTGGACCGATAAGATGGTGAGGCTTCTGATAACGGCTGTTTCTTACATAGGTGAGGATTCAACATCTGACTGTGGTGGCGCAAGGAGAAAAATTACAGTCCTACAGAAAAAGGGGAAGTGGAAATCGGTTTCCAAGGTCATGGCTGAAAGAAGTTATCGTGTTTCACCTCAGCAGTGTGAGGACAAATTCAATGATCTTAATAAAAGGTACAAAAAGCTTAATGATATGCTCGGCCGGGGAACTTCTTGTCAGGTTGTTGAGAATCCTTCCCTGTTAGATGTGATAGATTACCTTTCTGAGAAAGAAAAAGATGAGGTTCGAAAAATATTGAGCTCAAAGCACTTGTTCTATGAAGAGATGTGTTCTTACCATAATTGTAACAGGTTGCATTTACCCCATGATCTGGAATTGCAACGATCACTGCAGTTGGCTCATAGAAATAGAGATGATCACGACAGTGATGATGTCAGAAGGTCTCATCATGATGATCACGATGAAGATGATCTAGAAGTGGAAACTGATGATCATGATGACTTTGAGGAGAATTATGCTACTCATGCAGATAGTAGAGGAGCCTATGGGGAAGCGGGGCGACCTATGAAGAGATTGAAACCAGGGCAAGGACATGAAGATGCTGCTACTTTTGGCAGTGCTTTAAACAACCAAGAGTACAACAAAAGTCCATATCCTCATATGGTTCAATCTGATGTTAATCAAGCTGCACCCGAGAAAATGAGTTCAGCATGGTTACAGAAGCAATGGGTTGAATCTCGTTCACTTCAGTTAGAAGAGCAGAAGCTGCAGATTCAGGTTGAGATGTTGGAGCTGGAGAAACAAAGATTCAAGTGGCAAAAGTTTAGTAAGAAAAAGGACCGGGAGCTGGAAAAGTTGAAGTTGGAGAATGAAAGAATGAAGCTTGAGAATGAACGTATTGCTTTAGAACTCAAACGAAAGGGAGTGGCTGCTGACTTTAACTAAGGAGGTCGTCTTGCATGCTCTTTTGCAAAGACATTAGATGCACGGTGCTCCTCTTTTTTTCAGCTATCTTTTATGAGCTGTGTTTATTTAGTTGAAAGTATACAATTGTTTATGGGGAAACTCAGGAAAGAATGACACCCCCTAGTGCTGTTTAGATTTATGAATTTGAAAAATCCAGTAGGTCACACAGAGATTCACTTATTATTAGGCTTTACTGAAGCTCTGTTGGTCTATATACTGTGTGGCTAATGCCTTTTCAATTAGTTAAAAGTAGCATTTATCATTATGATGAGTTCAATTTTCAAGGGCTAGAAATGAAAAACCTATGATCACTATGCTGGTATCGTATCATTTTGATCTAGGCCATATTTTGGGATAACGTGCTGGGAAATGCTAAAGACAATGAGTTCCAAAGGAAATGCCTTGTCACTTCCTCGAAATAGCATGTTCTTATGTGTCAAATTACTGAGACCAAAAGCTCCTTTTTAGTACAACATAAAGCAGGTGTAACACACTTCTTAGTGAGAGGAATGGTAAAGACCATCCGGAATAAGGTACCCTGAACCCTAGATTATATGAGAGAAGACATTTGTTGATTAAGCATTTATTTTGTGTCATTTTTTAGTCTTTTTACATTGTAACAACAGCAGCAAAAACTTTATCACACTTGGTGACCTTGGTTAGAACCAAATCCTCAAAGATAAGTCAACATGATACCCCTCCTTACATCTTTCTTCCATGTCTTGATCTTTTTTCCCCATTTCATAGGATTAAAAGCCTAGCAATAACTCTCTTCAGTATTACTTTCAATGGCCTTCTTTGTACTTCTCCCAAAATGATCTTACCCAATTTTGTTATTTTGTTCTCAATCGATGTCAGACCAATATCTCCTTGCAGAGCATTTTGCATCACATATCTGCTACTCTCACCTTTACTCCTTTTGTCCCTCTAAAGTTCAACATTCACCATCTTAGAGTATTGTTAAACATAGAATAGCGCAGAAAATTTCCTTTAAGCTTGCTTTGTTTGTGATCACAAATAGCCCCAATTGACTTTTTCCATCTTAACCATTCAACTAATACCTTGTGCGTAAAATTCTTGTTAATTTTCTCATCATTTTGTAATATTGATGATAGGTATTTGAACTTAGAAACATGTGGAGTGGCGTGTTTTTCCCTTTATTACCTCTAAGTCATTTTTTGCTCAATTTGCTATGTTGTCTGCTTTTAGTTAAAGCAAACCCCCTTTGATTCAAAAACTTTTCTGTCTCCCAAGCTCAAATTCAGATTGGACCACTCTCCTATGTTTCAAATTTGCTATGTTGCCTTTAAATGTGTCTCTTTTCGAGAGTTGTTTAGTTTTATCAGCATTCATTGGCTAACTACTCAACATGCAAGGAGTTTTATTTTTATATAATTCAATTGGTAAGTTGATAACGTTGGAGTCTTGTTAATTTATAATCAGACTAGTTCTTTTGAGTTTTCTTCGAAAGTTTAACTTCCATGTTTTTCCCCTTTAATAGAGGAAATCTTTCTTTAAAATCTCCTTTGAAAGTCCAAACTTCCTTCTATATCACGTCTTCTGTTTGAACAGAGACTCAATGCTTTATAATGATATGTTAAATTTTTATAGGCCTAAAGTTGTTTAATCCTCTAATAGTTGTGTGATGTATTATAATAAAGAAGCATACAGTTTCTTTTGCATGCTTATTTGTAGTAGGAATCTTCACCTTTCTGGGTCTTCCTCGGATAATGGCAAATTTTAGATGTAAAAGATTTTGATGAGTACTAAGTTGTTGGATTGTAGCATTGTGATACGATGATCTTTGTGATCTCTGCTAACCTGTTGTTTAGCATTGTATTTTTGTTTTGAAGAACTTTGATATATATGCACAGGGAAGAACAAAAATGTCATTACACTACTCTCATACTGTCAATTGATTCTTTTCGTGTTGCCTTCTCCTCTGCCATTAGTGGTCTCTCCAACAAGCTTTCACTTGTCCCTTTATCCCATAACAATTAATTTTCTCCTGGCAGATATCTTCACTAAATCATTAGACTTAACAAAACAGCTACTGCAGAAGCTGCAAGGATAGAGGGAGAAAATAGGAATGAAACACGATTTCTGGGAAAAATTTACACTAATGAACAAAGGGTTCACTGAGAAGACATGGATCTAGCTTAGGTAAAATTTCGAAATATGCAATTCAAAACGTAAAATTTGCATTTGAAATCTATATGATTCAGAATATATTGGAAAATTTACATTTTAGAATGGACAATGGACAATTTGAAGTATAAAAGTATAACATTTTTTTTCCTGGGTTGTGTACTCTTAAATATTGTACAATTCGAAAATTTGGAAAAACGAAAAACAAATTAGACTATTGGGGGTGCACAAGGAAAACATGGAGGTGCAGAAAGCAATCTCCTTTTCCTATTTAGACGACTTCATTAAACCCGAAAGAGAACCTTTTGAAATTGATATTGGGCTTGGCATTAACTTGATGAAGCGCGTTAATCTAACTTTCGGTTGATGATTCTTCCTGCACCCTATAATGTCTTCTGACACCTCCCTTAATTTGAAAGAAAGATGAAAAAGTGGCCATGTGAATTATATTTCAGTTTTAAGGAAAGTTTTCCTTTCCTTCTCCATTTCTTCATTGGTGGTTGGTGGAAGCGGCGTAAATTGTGGAGAAGCCTTCAATGGCGTAGCGTAGGTATCTAAAAGTGCAGCTCTAAACTTTCTCTTTTCTCCATTGCTTGTGCTTTTGTTGCAATTTTTTTTTTTGTTTTCTTTTCTAGACAAGACTTTCCACATTTTGGTGCAATTTTTATTTTTTATATTTTGGATTTTATGATCTAGAAAGCAAAATAATTTTTCAGGTAAGAACAATAGGTAGAAAAATCAGATAGCAATTGGGTTTGACTATCCGGAGAATGTGCACCCTCTGACAAATTGTGGAACATGTGATTGAGACGTTGTTTTGGATCACATATCCTAAAATGTTTATAGTAAGGTTAAACTATGTCTTTAGTCTTATTTTTTAAAAGAAATATTGATTTTGTCAATTTTTATTTATTTATCTTAATTTAATTCTTATTTTGAAAAATAAATTTGATGCAATCAGTTCATTTATATTAATAATGCACTAATAAAGTTAAAGAGGTATTACATGTCAATTCATTATTTTTTCTATTTTTTATTTTTTTTTTAAAATTAAAAATTTGTCACATGTCAAACTGACATTGTGTTATGTGGTAGTGATAGATGTGACAATGATACTCATGCTAAGTATTATTTTCTCATTTCAATTTGGCCCATGTATTTTTATTTTGTTTTAATTTAATCTTAATTTTGTAAAAATTGAATAATTTTTTTCTCTCCAACAACAATGATATCAAAATTGCAAAATTTTTATAAAAATTGAAACTAAATAAAATTATAGGGATCAATATGAGACGGAGACAATGACACTTAATGTGATAACAACACGTGACACTACTACAGTCATATCACACTATCACGATCATGTAACACAACAAGCACTAATTTAGTTATAGTTTATTTTACTTTTTTTACAGTTAAAATAGATTATGTGTATTTGACTAATTTATTATAAGAATTTAACAAGCGGCAATTTCTTCCTTTACTCTTCTATAAATTTCTTCATGCACTTTCACATATTTTTTTTTTCAAAACTATTTGTTTTCTTAAAAAATTTTTGGATTGCATTATCTAGAAACTAAAAATTATCATTCATGGTAAGTTGATTTGAGAAGGAAGTGATAAATTTAACAATTTTTCCCTTAGTTTAATTTGTAAATGTACATCGTTCAAGAAATTTTTAAACATAACTTACTTGATTATGTCTATGGCGTAATCATTTATGTTTTATTCATCTACTCTTTATATTCTTCAAACTAATACACTTTTGAATTTATGATTATGCCCTAATAAGAAGAATACAATGTAAATAAGTTACTTTATTCTTTTTAATTATTGGTACCAATATTACTAATATTCGAAAACATTACAATTTTTCGATTTAATTTAAGCTTTATTTGAATACTTTGGAATTTAATCAATAGAGTAAAAATGTTGGTATAAAAGAAAAAACAAATCTAACTCTACTTCGAAATAAGACTTAAAAAATTAATTAATGAACCAAAATTACATAATAAGAATAAAAAATAAATTTAAGGCAACAAAATTACATAATAAGAATAAAGAAATTAATTTAAGTTAACAAAAAATTATTTATATTTTTTTACAATGTTTACAAATATTTTGTTAAAATTAGTTTAACTAAGAATATTTTTATAATTTTTTATATCTTCCAATTTATTTAATTTTTTTCAGTCATTTTTTTTATCTACACCCATATGAGTGCAGACAAAGCTCAGAAAGTACCACATCTGGTTTGATGTTTTTGAGTGGGTAATCCCTAGCATGTCCCTCTTCAAACTATTCCATATGTGTTCATCCTATTATTACATTTCAAGCATCATCACCAACCTCTACTATAATGAGAACCAAGTCATTCCCATTGGAGTAAGATGGATGACTAGGAGGGTAAACACTTTATTTTTTAATTAATAAAGTAAGTTTGTGGTAATTGATCATTTTATTTTTTAAATCATCAAATTAGCAAATATTATTTTGAAATAAAAATAAAACTTGTTCTCCTCTTTCCTTCTAAATGTTTTATGATTTACAGGTTTTTCGATATCATTTATTCACCTACAAGGTAAAGGTGATGCAATATGGAAAGAAAGAAACTTTAGTGAACTCTAATTTCTTTTTATGAAAATTAAATATTAATATTAAACTTAGTTTAAAAATATTATTTTGGCTCTTAAAATTATTTTCAAGACCTACCATTCTTTATAAATGTGTTAATGTTACTTTATTGCCACGTCTTATGATAATTTATCAAAAGTATCACAGATAAAATTAATTTACATTATATAATTATATGTAAAACTCACCTTACAAGTAGAGCTGTCAAAACAGGTAATATGGTCTGACCCGGCTCGACCCATCACGGGTTGATCACTCAGTGAGTCAACCCAACCCGACTCACTTATTAACAAGCAAAAAATATTCGAACCCGGTCTAGCCCACCGTGGGTTGATCACTCAGTGAGTCAACCCAACCTGACTCACTTATTAACAAGCAAAAAATATTCGAACCCGGTCTAGCCCACCGTGGGTTGATGGGTTAAACGAGTTGGCTCACGGACTAATTTGATTAAAAAAATATTTATTTTTTAGTCAAAACTAAATTATAATTCCAATTAAAATCTAAATAAACTTCAATACAATTTAAATACAAATCAAAATTACAAAAATACAAATTATCTGTGTTGGCTAAAAAAAAACATGACCTAAATGCAAAGCCCAACTTAACAAAAAACACTTATGTGACCCTTTATTTGCGGGTTGGTGAGCCAACCCAACTCACCCAGGTTGAACCCGTGGTGAGCCGGATCAAAAATCAACCTGTATTGAAATTTGTAAAAATATTTCAACCAAACCCGACCCAAACCTGTGGCGAGCCGGGTTGGCTCGTGGGTTCCAACCCATTTTGACAGTTCTACTTACAAGTCTATTATCTCCTATTATTAGACCCTGCATTAATGTTTAGTTCTACACTTCATTTATAGTATATAAATGAATAAAAACCTCACTTTACAAACTAATTTTACAAGATTGACTTAAAGATAAAATCCACTTTATCATTTCATTTTATTTTGATTAACCTATGTTCCAACAGGTATTGGTCTTTTTCAAAGAAGAATTAAAATTAAATGGTATGTATTAATGAAAGGCAAGAAAAAACAAGAAAACTGTAGAAAGTTAAGAAAAATGGCATACATATTTAATGTGATTTGATTCGACTAATGCAAATTACATTCAAAGATGATCCAAGAATTTCTATTCCTTTTAGTTTCAATCTTATTAAATGAGTATGTTCTCACCATCACACTCAAAAACTCATTAAACCCTAAACAGTTAGAGAAAAAGTCAAAAAGTATGAGCTATCAAAGCACACAAAACATTGCATGCACAGATACTCATTGATTAAAAATGTTACCTCAAACTTTTCTTTCACTTCTAAACTCGAGTTCACAATGTTTTGGTTAATGAATATTCCCACCACATATAGTGTCCACCAAATTGTTCCTTTGCCCTAAATTGGAATTTGAACTTTTTCCATGGTGATATTGAATGTCACTGACGCCAGATAATTGGAATCAATGAAGCCCTAGATGTGGACATTCCCACCCTATTCAACTCATTCTATAGTTATCAAAATGTGTGAAACTGTGAATAAAGAAACCCTAAAAAAACATGTAAAAAAAAATTATATAAAAAGGACACATAGCAATGACGGCACTAAAGTTAAACGTGGCTCAAGAACAGTGTCTCCCTATGATGCTTTTGATCATTCATCTCAACTTTCAACCTTTATTTTTAGCTTTTTTTTTTTTTTTGGTTTTATCTTCTGCAAGCTCAATTTCTTAAGAACTTTTCATCCCTATCCAAGAGTATCCTTCTTTGACTTTGGTATTGGTTGTTTTGCTTCGTTTGAATGTTATAGATAAGAGTAAGAGATTAAGACGAAATTAAGAAAATAACGTAACCGTGTATTTCAAGCTTATCCAAATTATCCATGGAAATGGATATGAGTGAAAATAATTAAAAGTAATAAAAAGGGTAGGTTAATTAAATGGGAAATGAAAATGAAAATGAAAATGAAAAGGAAAAGAAGTTGACATGAGAGGAACTAGTTTTATTTATTTTTTTGTTACGTAGTAATCTTCTCTTTCTTTCTTTCTTCCCTTACCATAAGTTGTTGGTGATGGGCTTATGGGCCCTCCACTCTTCCTTGCCCAATATGGGTTTTTCCGAGTGCTGTCTTTCCGAGGGCCCACATTGTGGCCCTTTTACTGTCGCACTCATTGTTTAAATGTGGTTCTTGTTGAAAAAAAAAATTGTGGTTCTTGAATCTTTATTAGGGTTGGTGAAAAAGAAAAGAAAGAGAAAAAGGAAAATATCTTGGAAGAAAAAACTACTGGCATACTCACAAATAATATGTAAAGTATTATGATATTATAACAACTACCGGTTAAGATAAAAAAGAATCTAAATCTCTATATGTATAATTTACATCAACATAAAAATTTAATAATGTAAAATTTTTTTTTGAATATTTTTTTTTGTTGAAATTTATATTTGAAAGAATAATTTTGAATGATCTTATTTAAAATTTGTAAACAAAAAGTTTGAAAAGATCCATGAATAAACCACTTTCTGCTAATATTTGAACAGATTATTCACTAGTAAATAGATAAAAAAAACAATGATTTTTTTTTTTTAAATAGCTACTACTGTACTATTTACTATTTACTGTTCCCATTACTATAGTTGAAATGAGTAGCAATTTGGAAATGTTGGTAATTGTGGTTGATATGGTGTTTGTTCATTAATTACCCAAAAATGATAATAGCACTAAAATTATCCTTGGGATTGCTAAGGATTTTTTTGTTTATGATGTTTGCACATGCTTCCATGTCCCAATGAATATATAGTACAAGACTTGAATGAATTATTTTTTTTTATGGTAGCTTAAGAAAGAGAGGTTATAAGCTTATTATTATTATTATTATTATTATTATTATTATTATTATTAAAACCAAATCTTTTGCACATGGTTATGATTGCTTTCAATTTACTCTCCACTAACATATTTTCTAAATTTGTTATCTCCATAGTACAAGCTTTAAACTACATATTATATATGCCAAATGAAGCTTTCTTAAAGGCACGATATAATGAAGAAAAAATAATGGAGAAAAGGGTTGAACACTCCACTGAAGAAGCTTCTATACAAAACAATGCAATCGACTTTTGAACACAATTTCAGCAAAAGATCAAATAAAAAAGTCAATTAATCAAAAGATTAACAACGGATTTTGCTTAATATAGCGGCTCAAAATCCTCGTAGAGAATGAGTGAATCATTGCATAGCTCTTATTGTAAGGAAGAGGGGCAAAAACTCAAGTGTCTCTTTTTGAGAGAGAAAAAAAAAAGAAAGAAAAAAAAAAGCTAAGAATAATGGTAGCATATTGCTTTTAATTCACCATCACTTGTTTCTCCAACTTGCTACAATGATTTGATCATGAAAATAATGAAAGTAAATACTTTAAAAAAGAGTTAGGAAGTTAAACGTCATTCTTTCTATTCATACACACATTTGCAATAAAAAAAAAAGCTCACAATATTTAATTATGTCACATCTTTTATTAGTTTAATACAATCTTTAGTTTAATACAAGCCTATACTTGTTTATCTAATTTGATATTTGAGTGAGTAGCATAAAACCTAATTTTTTCTATTTGCGGTTATGGAGACTGTGTGATGAATCTTCGAGAGAGATTTATTAAGAAATTCAACAATAATATTCAAGTACTTCTAATGTAAAATTTTAAGAAAATACATTTGTTGATTTCTTTTATATAATATTCAACTTTATTATTTTTATATAATATTCAACTTTATTATTTTTACTTAGTGTAGAAGTTAATTCATATTTGAATTTTTCAAATACATATTTTACTAGTTTAACATGAGTTTGTTAAGAAGTGGATTTTAAGTTTAACCCAACCTTACAAAACTGGCTTGTAAAGTGAGGTTTGCACCAACTTATATATTATGAAATTGCTTTATCTCTAGTTGATGTGAAATTTTCCATACATCCTCTCATGCCGACGTGTATACATCTCAAACCTGAGACTAGATAATATTAGATGGTCGATAACGATCAGATAACGGATAAACAATAGATCCAATAAACAAGATGAAGATAATTACTTAACCAGGTGAGTTATAGTATTGAAATTGAAGTGATTAATGTGAAAGCTAATTAGTTAAGTTGGAGAAGAATATATAAAGAAAAGAAGAGAAGAGAGAGGGGTAAGATAAGAAAAAATGGAGGGGGGGACAAAAAAAGAATCAACTTGGTGGATTGCTTAGCTGGTGACAGAAAAATGTGAGGGTTAATCCACATGGTAGACAGAAGATGTAAGTGTACATTCACATCACATGCACGCTCCCATGTGAAGTAAACCTTTTGTCTACATGTAAAACTTTTTCTCTCATATGGGTCCTGTAAATATAAAGTCAGCCAGATCCACAAATTCTTATGTATTTAATGCAAATTTTTTTCATTCTTTTTTATATAATTTTTTTTCACTTCATTTCTACATCTAAGCAATCACACAAAATCACAACCACTTTCCCTTCTATTTTTCCTATTTCCAGGAACTTGCTTCTTTGCACCCTCACTCACTCTGCACTCTCTTCTTTTATTCTACTGTTAAGGTATTTTCTTTGCCACAAACAAAAATGAGGTGCCTTTTATTCCTCATCCTCTTCATTACCCCTCATCTAGGGTTTTTTTTAAGGAATTAAAAGTTTTCCTAAACACTTTTTTATTTATAATTTTTCATCTGATAATTAACAAAACAACAATTCTTTAACATGTACTCTTGAGACATTGCTATTTATTTTTACTTTTAGAAAATTTTGACATTACAAAAAAATTATTAAATAATAACAAATTATATAGATTAAAAAAAATAAGTAATCATTATATTGATTAATTTATATAATTATTCTCTTATAAATTAAAAATTATTAATGTACCTATAAGATTATACAGTAAAAGAATACTCATATGGTCATACAGTGAAAAAAAATTTATATTTCTTTGCCTATATGACCCTACAGGTATAATGAGTATATAAAATAGATTTTATAAGAAATAAAAAATTATAATTAGTCTGTGAATTAAAGTTTGAATTGATATCTAATATTAACAATAAATTTTAACTATTAATAGTAGTAATCAGTACAACCTTTGGTAACTAAAGTTAAAACTCAATTTAAACATTAATTAATAAACCAATTATAAAAGATTTTTTTAAATACTAATAATATTTAGTTTATAAAATATATGTATCTAATTTAGTCAATATAATAATTATTATTCTGATTTTAAAATTAGCTGTTATTTAATGATTTTTTTATAATAGAAATAAGTTCTTCTATAACCTTTTTTCTTAATTAAATTTAAGTAATTAAAAAATTGCATGAGAAAATTATGATAAGTGAAATATAACTGTATCCGAGTTTGTAATATTTTCTTTTACCTCTATAAAAGACAAGCTTATAGACAGTGATTATAATAGATTGAACCTCCACTACGCTGAAATTATCTTATTCCATTTCAATTTCCTATATAAGATTGCAATGTGCAAGTTGCAGCCTCCATTTGTGTACCTTTTCTTTAGTAAGTATTTGTTTATATAAATGATGATATATACATACACATTTTACATTCGAAAGTGAAAGATACTCGTGAATATTTTATATTTGAATACTTATCTGCAGGTTGTTAGATATAATATTTAATTGAGTATCTACAACTGTTGTTTTCTGATTCATGCAGTTAGGTATAAAATATTTTTTACCTCGTGAGAAACAAGTTACTCATACTTGCATACACTTTCTCTTATTTTAATGTCCAATATTATAATTTTATTTATTTAGGTCTAGTCATTAGATTGTTAATAATAACGACCACTTTAAGTATGATTAATACTGTCTGTTCAAATTAAGCAGGATTATCTGTATTTTAAAGCACTTTGCAAGTAATCTTTATGTTAATAACAATTTCCTTAAAAAAATAGAATTAAATTATTTTAATGAATATAAAAAATATCCATTTTTAGTATATAAGACTTGGTGAGATGCTTTTTTACAGTTTCCTTTAATTAATTATGTTATTTTAGTAACTAGATTCGTTGTATGTGAAAATGTTTTAGATAATAGTTATTAGAACCTAAATTTCGGCAAAACATATTTAAGATAATACAAACAAGTTATTGAAATTTTAATAAATCTAGTCTTACAAATCTTTAGTAGAAATTTAATTAGTTCCGATCCTTTAAATAATGTTTTTGTCTTTGATTTTTAATAAAAATTGGAATTAGTCCCTTTTTAAAATTTTGGAATAATTTAGTCTTTATCTTTGTAAATGTGTGGATTTAATCATTTTAACCAAATATTGTTAAGTTTGTTTAATATTTCAAACACGTTTCTCAACTACCATTGAAGCAAAAATGTATTAAATAGTATAAATAACTCAAATATTATCATGAAACATGTTTAAAACGTCAAATAAACTTAACAAAATTTAGTTAAAAGAACTAAATCTATACATTTATAAAGTTGAAGGACTAAATATTGGGCTAAAATTTCGAAGAACGGCTAATTCCAATTTTCACTAAAACTTAAGGAAGAAAAAACATATTTAACCTTTGTTTTAATGCTACAAGTTCATTAAATTGTTTGTAAAATAATAATGGAAATGATATCATAACTCCCATTTTTTGATTCATCATTTATTTGCTGACGTGACTTAGTATAAACCATTGATTAATGTACCATTGTGTCTTTTTCTTCTTTGAAAAAATAAATGCCCCCACACTAAGTCACGTTAGGAAGTAAATGAGGAGAGTTAAAAAATTAGAGTCATAGTATAATTTTTCAATAATAATATAAAACATATTTTGAAAACATCTCAATTATTATTAAAATTATTTGGCCATTTGATTAAAAATTTTGTACACACTTTTAAAGTTAAGAACCTATAAAATAATGTTTTACTTTTATTTAGTGTTATTAAATTATTATATTACATTGCTTTAATATTATTTAATTATTATTTATTAACACAATTTTATGCAACAAAAAATAATAATTTCATAAATAAGTTCACACTTTTTTACATAAGTCACTATTGGACTCGATATAATATGTGGATTGTGCTTTGAATTAATATAATATGTTTATGATATATTAATTGTAGTTATAATTGATATAATTAGTCTATATTCTACATCGATTATTATCAATTATTGTTAGAAGTGATATGGCTTGTATATTACATTGCATCCAAGTACAATTGAAGTAATATGATGGTTATTATTAGAATTGTTATTGAAAGTACATATTACATTGGTTTCACAAAACTTAAGTTTAGTAGGATTAAATATGTTTTTAAGTCTTTAAATTTAGAGGTTAAATTGAGATTCGTCTCTGTATCAAATTTTGATATATTTTGGTGTTCAAACTTTAAAAATAAATTGATATAAAATTCTTTTAACCCAATTGTATTAAATTTTTTTGACATGTCAAACATGTTTGATGAGATTTGAGTTGTTTGCACCGTTTTGACACGATCCAACTCAAATGTCATTGTGAAAGACCGTTTAACAAGTTCAAAATAATTAATGTTATTAAAAGAACTATATTCATTCATTTTTTAAGTTTGAGGACCAAAATATATCAAAGTTTGAGAAAGAGACAAATTTTAATTTTCCATGTAAGTTCAAATACTAAAATCATAGTGAATCCATGTTATTATTCCTAATATGGTACATGTTAGTAACTAATAATATGTATTGCTAATATCTTTTTAAGCCTATTTGTTCACAACCTTTCATTATTTTTTTTCATAATTTTTTTTTGATCATTTTTCACCTTTTCTTGTGTGATCATTTTTCAACTTTTCATGAACATCTTCTCTTCCCACATGTAATCACCTTTCTCCTTCCCTTCTATTTGTAGTGTCTTTTCTTCCACTCAACCTTCTTGTTATTATCACCACTACTCTACATTCAATTCATCATTACAATGTTAGATTTTTCACTCTTCAATTACTTATATTCCTAGGATTTCTATTCTAATCCTAGTTCACTCTTAATATCTTAGAGACTTGTTCTTTTTTCGGATCTACTTGCATTTAGCATGTGCATTCTAATCGTAGCTCTCTACTCTTTTAAATGTTTGTTTCACATGTTATAGAGTTTGAGATTTGAACTTTTTTGTACATTTTTCAACAAAGATAAAAAGTTTGACTGCTGTTAACATTCTTCTAGAACTAGATATCAAGTTTTCCAACATAATTCTCCCTTTGGTGAGAAATCTCAAAAGCATAATATTTTTCTTAAAAAAAAACTACATTCTACATCAATTAGAATAATATAAAATGTCACTAATCAATATAAAATATTAAAATTATTAGAGTAATATTTCATTAACTTTTATTCACCCACAATCCAATCATAATTAAATAATTAAACTCTAAATTAGGGAATTGGATCATCAATCCCACTCTAAAATCATTGTTTAAAATAACTTATTTTCTTTGCCATGTTGGTTCCCAAAAAGGAAATAAAGGAAAAGGTATGCGTGATTATGCACTTATTTTATTTTTGAATATTATTATGAGACCAGTGAAGATATGCCTTGACATAATGTCTCATCTAGCTAGTTCCATCAACTTTATTTTATGAAAATAAATTTCTGGAATAAGCTGTCAAAGCCATTGAATTATACATGTCATTGCATCCATATATTTCAATTACAAATATAAAAGAAATTAATTTTCCTCAAAAGTAATGAGTCAACTTTTGTTTAATTCCTAAAGACACATCCACTTTTTTTCTCTTTTGTAATTTATAAACATCGATCAACTTATTGAAAAAACGTGTTTATTATATGTCACATGAGTTTGATTCTGACTCTTAATATGCAAACTTCGCTGGTAAGTAATTTATTCATACAATTTTTTTTAGTTTCTGGTATGACCGGTAAATTCTCAAGACCCAATTACCTAAATTTTATTCACACAAAATTAATTCAAAATTCTAATTTATGTTTCTCTATTTATATTTTGTTCCGTTACATCCAAATAATCATATATCGTTTAGGGGTTGAGGGGTTGAGGTTAAGTGTAGTTTAAATACTTCTTTATCCTTCCACCATTCGAAGAATCTTTTAAAGAAAAAAATGTGATAGAAATTCACCTTCTAAATCAAACAATATCTCGGATTGTGGAAATGAAAATTCTCCATGTCTTTGATAGAGAGGTTTGTTCTGGTATAATGAAAAATTTGTTTTGATACACCAAAATAGTCTCATATATTTTAGAAGTCGAGATCAAACATATTTAATACACACATTATACAAAAGCATGGAACCAAATCAAAGTTATGTTAACAAAAATATAAAACATTAAATTATTAAAACTAATTTATATTATCAACCAGTTATTATCCATAATAACTATTTCATAATATTTTCAAATAAAGTCATATTAATCATCACTATAAATTTTGACATCTTATCTATGTTGATAGTGCAGAACTCATCATCAGTAATTTATCATTATTGTATGGAAAATTATTTGATAATAAGTTAGATTTAGATGAAGTGATGTTTTGAAAATGTATTTAGAAGAAAATCTAAATAAGAAATGTATTATCTATGTTGTTTACTGAAAAAAGAAAAAAATATAGGGTATGTGGGGAAGAGAAAATTACAGTTGTGGTATCTGTTAGGCTGTAAAATACCAAAATAGTGGGCATAGGTTTAGTGAGTGGGTAAGGCATCTTCTCTCTCTACAGCTAGGTTTCATCACAACATCTACAACGCATATGTCCTATCCAGCTAAGCAAATAAGACACAGATAAACTACGAAATTCAATTTTCATCTTTTTCAAATAACTTACTTGTAAATTATTTCAAAAATAAAATAATAATATGGCAAATACTATCATCAAGATACCCACTATTCTTGTACTTCACTCTCTCTCTCTTTTCATTCACAATTAATATTAGCCAATCATTTATTCTTTAATTCTGAACATGTTCAATGAACAAAGCAGATAACTCCCACCTATGCGTATTTATAAATGTTTTAGCTTCAGACACATGCATGTGTGATTGTGTCTTAAAACACACTTTCATCGAATATTAATTAGGTTCATCCACTCTTTTTTTATGCAATATTAATTACCATAATTGGAAATCAGTTTCAAATTATATATGCATGCCCAACTTCATGCTCACTTCTTCAAAGTAATAATTAGTTCAATGTGATTTTCAATTTTAATTTTCCTATATTAATTCTCTGGCTTATCAGGGTTTTCTTCAAATATATACGTGACAATAGTTAAGGAAAAATATACTTCAAATGTATTTAGGTGTTAGGAAAATTTTAATATTGGTAAGTGTTTTTGATAATGCTATTCTTTTAGTTTGTTTGTATGAACAGTATATTTCTTTTCATCTCTTAATTTTGCAGTGAAAGGTGGAGAAGATTTCTTGGTTTAAAATAGTTGGAAGATTACGATATCAGAGGTTTAAACACGTGAAAAAAAATGTTTGTGAAGATACTCTTGATAATTAATTAGTTTTTTTTTTGTCTCGTAATTTAAAAGTATGATACCAGTCCAGTGAAAAAAAAAATCAAGAAATAATGTTATTTGACGAGAAAAATGATGTAATGATGTTAAGGAGTTTGGTTTTGATATATGTTGTTAATGCAGTTTCGTATTATAAGTTAATTAATATTTTTTAAATATTTTATTAATTATAATAAATGCATCAATTTTCAATTATATGAAAATTCACAAGGCAATGATAATATAGAAAAAGGTTACTTAATTGATACTATGTGGAATGTAATGAAATTCTACTGTTAAACTTAATCATGTAAATGTCATTATTTGTTCCTATCAATTTTGTGTTATGAATATTTTCTTTTTCAATATTAATGTTTGATCTAACGTTATTTTTTTTTTTTTTATTTTTTTGTTTCTTATAGGAAGACCACGACACTTTGAACAAAAAGTCTTCACCATTGCCCTTCGAAGAAGCTTAATCTTTTTCTTTTATTGAAAGGAAAAAAAAACTTTGAAAAAAAATCCAACACTAAAGTAATTTTAATTGTTTTTACATACCTTGGCCTCTCTCTTTCTTGAAAAAATGATGCAAGCGAATCACTGTAAGAATGGAATGAAACTTTTAACTAAAAAAATAATTTTTATTAAAGTTGTCAAACAATTTTAATTTTGAAAATCTTTTTATAACAAAACAATAAATCAAACATATCCTAATTTACACCATCAATGGTTGTTTTTGGGAGATACCAATAAAATTAATTAGGTGTATATATAATTCAACATGGTTAAAAAAAATGAAAATAATGATAAGAAAAGAAGGGGGGCATGCCTTTCTCTATTTATGTGAACCTAACTTCTAGTTCCATCCTTTTGTTATCAATTTACCAATATACCCATGTAATTAGTCTTTGCTTTGTTTTCTAAATCCTCTTGCAAGGTTGAGTTTGACCAAAATACCCTTCCTTCATGTCCTATGCAAACTTGATTTGTACACCTAATAATGATAATATAGGTGTCCAAATAGCAAAAAAAGCTAGTTTTCTTGATTATTCTATGCATTAATGGCATATTGATTGAGTGGCCCCCTTATCCTTACATTTCTATACCTCTTCAAATTCCCACTTGTATTGTTTTTGGACTCAATAATTGACTTACCGACTTCATGGTGAAGAAAATGAAAAATGAAAATGAAAATATTATTGAGTGATAACAATATTACAAATTCAGAAAAAAAAATTGTGATTAAAATGCAAACTTGCACCGTATACGTAAACTAAATTTGTGAGAATTAAAAGGTTATTAGGGAAATTAATTTACTTAGATGGGTCAAAAGTTAAGAGGATTAATGAAAGTGAATAAGAAACTCAAGTCCTAATCACTAACTTAATTGTAGAAGTTTTAGAGGGACTATTAATAGAAATCGATGTACTTTCCTACCTAGGTGGACGCAAAGATCTAAGACGTTAAAAAGGTGTGAAATAAATTCTTCACAATATCTTTCATCATTGATAATAATAAAATATAAATTTGAAATTATATAATATGTATACATATAAATAGTAATTTGTAATATAATATACTCCCTTTTAATTTAATTTTATATTTTGGGTTATTGTGTAATTTCATTTTTGTAAAATTGTACTATTTGTGTGATGTATATATTTACTTTTTGCTGTCACTTTTAAGTAAACATTATCCTAAAATAAGTCTTAAATAAAATAAATTATATCTATTTGTAGTTTAATATCTTAAGATGGACTATGTGCTCTACAAATCAAACAAATATTTTTCACTTTTATTTGAACTCACAAATCTAATTATTTAACTCAAGACATGCATCCTCAAAAACTTTAATACTCCTGATATATACATGAATTCAAATTTAATAAACATACGTAAGAAAAATATAAAAATATATTAGTTAACTACAAAATTATCTTAATAAATTCTTTTTTACAAAAAATTATATATATTTTTAAAAAAATCATTTAAAAATAATGAAAAATTTTACTTCTATTCTGAAATATCTGTGACCCTATCTTTTTAACCAAGTCTAACCCTATGGATCGAAAAAAAAATCAAATAAATATAATAATTATATTCAAATAATATAGTTAGAGTTGGTTTAAAAATAATTCAAAAAATATTTTAAAAAATATATAAATTTTAATAAAAATATCAGTATAACATTCATATAAAAATTAAATTGGTCTCAAAGACAAAATTGTTCTATTTTAAGAAAAATAGAGATGAAATTGAATCAAAATAGCAAATATATAGGGACTAAATTGAATATAAGACAATGACACGTGACATTAATATTGATACATAACACTGATTCTGACACGTGAACATTTTTTTTTTAAATGGAGAAAAATAAAATAAAAATTAAAAAATTAACAAAAAAATAACAAAAAAAAAATCTTGAATTGACTTATGACATACCTTCTTCACATGTTGTTAACTATTTAAACAACAATATCAAAATTGAGTAAATTGACAAAAAAAATGACAAAAATTGCGACTTCATTAAACAGAGAAGAAACATTAAGACTAAGTTGGACTAACTCAACAAAAATAAAGACTAAATTAATATTTCAACCATAATAATATTACCGAAAATTCATAAAGAATTTAGGGTTAAATATGTCATTATATCCATCACTTTTATAGTTTGAGAAGCAAAATATATCAAAGTTTTGAACAAAAACAAATTCTAATTTCGTGTCAAATTTGAACGAATACAAATATATTTAATCCAAAAATTTAAATATAAATATAAAAGGTTGACTTTGTTTTATTATAGGTGTAAAATGTCACTTTAATAACTATAAAAAGTCTATTTAACACCATTGATTGGACCCCTGGTGGCCACCCGACTTGGCTTGATCCCTAAGTAAATTTGTTTGCATTCTCATCTCGACATGCACAATCAAACCTTTAATTCTCCTTCGTTCAAGCTTGGAGGCTGTGAGTTGATTAATGTGCCGAGATACCCTTAGTCTCTCTGTTTGTTGAAGAGTGAAATGCCATAATAGAACAGAACCTAAGCCACTGAAACATTAAAAATATGCCTTAACTAATGACTAATTTGTATATTTTTATGAATATTTATTTGTTTTAATTACATAGGTTATATGAAAATATTAATAAAATTATTTAAAATAATATTTAGACTTGTTCAATATTAAATTTCAGTCATTTGGATAACACATCATATTTATTTTTATGGACAAGTTGCATTTTTTATTTTTTTAATTAGGTTAAAAATGGTCTATTAACCGATAGATCTAACATGCAATCACGCTAGGTAAAAGATCATGATCCGTTTTAAAATATAAATCAGATTGATCAGTCAAATTTTTTAAACTTGAGTCGTGAAGTTAGATCAAACTGGGTAAATTTTTTTTAACTTGATCCATGAGACCAGACCAAACTTTGTCGACAGCTTGTTTTGACAACTTGAGTGGCATGTTATTGTTCTTAGTTGAAATTTATGAAATTACAAAATCCACCTAACTGTTGCCCTAATTAAATGTGACCAAACAATGAATTCAAGTGTTTACATAGCATGGTTTGTGGGCTATTTCTGTGCAGAATCATACATAGCAGCACAGCAGGTTGTAATTCAATTTTAATATGTTTTTTGAATAAGTGATTTAAATAATGTACTGTGGTTCACACATGATCCTGGAAAAGTTCGATAAGCTTTGGAGCCAAAATGGGTGAGTTATGTGACATGTAACGGACCACGTGAATAGTGTTTGCGGGTTGGCTTTGTCCTGTGTTTGCATCTGCACTTGTTGTTCTTTTAATGTTTTAAATCATGCCACACAAGTCCCAAATGGATGCCATGTCACTTATTAGAAGCAAATTTGGACGTAATTGGAAGCAAAGTTAGATCCAAGAGAACAAGTTTAACATAATAAGCAACTTGTTGTTCTGCTTTCTTTGTGACAACATACCATTTTTTAGAATAAATTTTAGCATTTGATTGATTATCATAATGTAATATGGTATGAAAGGGTAAAATATAATAGTAGGATATAAATGTAATAGAATAAAAGAAGATCTTTTTACAAAAAAAGAATATATAAATAATAAAATATTTGGAGTGCTTCAATATGTTTACAACAAATCATACTATTCTTAAGCACTTTAAAGAATTATATTATAAAAGAAATCAACACCTAGACTTGATTTAACCTCAATGATAACCAAACAAGAAAATATGTTTTCAAAACATCTAGATATACTACTACTCTACTATAATATAAAATTTTTTAGAGATTATTTTTGCTTTACAAACTTTCACTTAATTAGTAATTTTATCCTTATATTTAGGCCCACTATTCATTTTCATTTTCATATATATATTTTTTACTTAATTGAATTTCTATATTTTTTAACTAGAGAAAATGTAGTCTTTTTAGTTAAATTAGCATTACACTGTTAAAAGATAGTCATATATAATTCTAATCCTCTTCTTAATTAGTAATTTGGATATTATATTTAGGCTTATGATTCATTTTTGTTCTTATATTTTTATTGACTCAATTAAGTTCTTATATTTTTTTAAATAGAGACATGGTGGTCCCTTCTCCCTTAGTGTTGTCCTCCACAGATCCTTCCATGTCTCTACACACACTGATTGAAGCTTGTCAGAATTAGAAGAATCTGCCCAAAAGGAATGCCTTCGGTGCAAAGGACTAGGACTAGCGTATTGGGAACAAACCCAAAAGCCACAACTTAGTTTATGTTGTTAGCATTAGATGTTGGAAAACCAGACAAGCCTGATAGAAAGTAGGTTTTGATGATAACAAATTATATAATGAAACAAGAGAGATAAGTCTTTACTATGAATATATGTTTTTGTTTTCATCTAATATTTGTTTCAATGAGTGCAAGTTAAGCATAGAGTGAATGATGATTGAAATCTGAAGCAAACACCAAAGAAAGTGAAGCTTAGACGAGCTCATTCAGAAGAGCTAGTAAGATAAGTCACAAGCTGAACTAAACAACTCAAGGTGACGAACCAAAAGTACTAAAGTGTTAGAAGACTAAGGTTTCTAGAGACTCCAACAATGCAAACTTAATGAATTCAGTTAATATCATTGACCAGACAAGTCAACATAATAAGGCAATGCATTAGACTCCTACGAGCAGTAAATGAGTCAAACCAAAACGTTAAATGAGTCAACGTAAGCACACAACGACACCAGACGTGTATCATTACTAGACAAGTTAAAGTCAACTCGTGAGCTGAATGTTGAATATACCTATTAGGCAAGTACTTCCATTAGACGACTCCAATGAAAGAATGACTATACGAGTTAAGAAAAGGAAAACGTTAGATGAGTCGGGTTTAGATATGAAGATAAAGTCTGAATTGATCAAAGAAATCTAAACGTTGAAATTGACAATCAAATTAAGTAAGAGAATTGTAATACAAGTCTCAAAGTTATTTGAAGATATTTTGATTGAAGATTTGATTGAAGATATAATATGAAGAATATCACAAATGATTGAATAGATACAAAAGGAAATTATCTCTGATTGAATATTACTAATGATGTCACATCATTAGAAAGAGAAAGACATTGTAAATTAAAGACGACAAGAGAATCTTTAGAAGATTGAAGCCACAACATATTATATTTGAAATTCAAATTGTTGAATGGTTGAAAAGAAACGAACCAGTAATTCACAAGAAGCAATATACTTTGAATGTAATATAAAAAACTTACAGATGAAAAAAGAAAGATATTGAAGATATGCTCAATTGAATATGCATCGGCGGTCAAATGGCACAACACAACTATAAGTACCAAGATAAAGATGATGAAGATGAGAATAATGCAAGACAAAATACATAAGAGCTAAAACACTGTCAAATATTATTAAAGAGAAAGAAAAGTGATAATACTATGTGAGCATTAGAGTCAAATTCATTTTGTATAGAGTGATAATAGGTTGAAGGTAAAACATTGTAATATCATTCACATAGTGAAGTATACCCTATGAGAATGATTATACTATCCTGCATGAGAGATTATATTGTTCATTGTAATTATGAGTTCTCTATATGAGGGGGAGATCTAGAAGAGGACCTGAAGAGGTTAAACTCGTTGTAACCTAGAGATGTTTATACTCGTGTTTCTTCGAGAGGGTTCAATTCATGAAACATGGAGAGGTTGATACTCGTTGTAACCTACAAAATTTGATACTCATGATAGTAAAGGGATTTTATTAATGGAACTTCTTAAGTGAGTTGCTTAAGAGACTAAACTAGCCTCAAGTGAAGGTGAACCGGTATAAATCTTTTTGTGCATTCTTCTTTACCTTACTACTTTATTTGGTTTAATATTATGTCTATCCAAAACATTTTCAGAATGTCTACAGGCTCAGGCCCTATTCAACCCTTTTCTAGAGCCACTTTGCACCAACATATGTGACTAACTCTGACATTGCAATAGATAAAAACGAATACCAAAAAATTCTTAGAGGATATTGGATATGTGATGCTGGATCTGAAGGAGGTGATCTTGAATAATATTGGATTTGTGATCTCAAATAGTAAAAAAGGTCTTGAATTTGAAGGAGGCGAAAAAGTTTCTGATGGCGGCAAGATAGGGTGGTGGTGGTAGTGGACGTTGTCGGAGAAGGTGGGTGGTGAGATTTTGTCATTGGGGAATAATGGGTAAGAGATGGAGAATATGGTTTGTCTTTATTTAAAAAATATAAGGACTCAATTGAGCCGATAAAATATATATGAACAAAAGTGAATCATAGGCCCAAATATCGGGACCCAATTACCAACTAAGAAGAGGGTTGGTCTGACACGTGGTTAGAGTTGTCAAATTGGGTTGGAACCCGTGAGCCAACACGACTCACCACAGGTTCGGACCATACTGGGTTGAATTTTTTTTATAAATTTCAATACAAGTTGATTTTTAACCTGATCCACCTAGAACCTGGCTCACCCGGGTTGAACCCGCGGTGAGCTGAGTTGGCTCACCAACCCGCAAATAAAGGATCACACAAGTATTTTTTGTTAATTTGGGTTTTGCATTTTGGTCAGGTTAGGTTGTTTTTTTTAGTCAATACATAGATAATTTGTATTTTTGTGATTTTAGTTTGTATTTGGATTGTATTAAAGTTTATTTAAATTTTAATTAGAATTATAATTTAGTTTTGACTAGAAATAATATATTTTTTGTAATTAAGTGAGTCTGTGAACCCGTTTAACCCACCAACTTGTAGTGGGCTAGGCCATGTTCAAATTTTTTTTGGCTCGCTAATAACTGAGTCGGGTTGGGTTGACTCACTAATTGATCAACCCGTGATTGGTCGAGTCAGACCGGACCAAGTTATCCATTTTGACAGCTCTACACGTGGTCACCTTCTAACACTGTTAGCATTGATTTAACAAAAAAGATCACATTATTTCTATTTAAAAAAAATATAGGAACTCAATTTAGTTAAAAAAAATATAGGGACCAAAATAAATCATAGGTGCAATTATAAAAACCAAATTGCGAATTAAGCCATAAAATTTTTATTTATTTAAGCACATACCCATTGCTTAAAACACCTTAAAAACTTAAAAAGATAAAATAAAGAACATAGTTTATACATATAAGTCATGCTTTGGCAACAAATTTCCTAGGAGCCAATTATCTTACACAACAAAAAAGTACTATTCTTATTTAATGTTTATCAATAATACTAGTTTCATTGTATAAAGTTTAAGGAAGAGGATTATTCATTGTATAAAGGAAGATATTTATGTTGAACAATAATCTAGATTTACTACGTTTAGTTTCTAAACCATGTATTCAAGATTAAGAAGGCATTATATGGTTTCAAGCAAGCTTCTAGACCATGGTAAGAAATGCTAAGTAACTTCTTAATTAAGACAAGTTTCAATAAAGGTAAAGTTGATTCAACCTTGTTTATTAAGAAATCAAGGAGTAAGATTCTATCTATATAAATATATGCTGATGATATAAATTTTTTTTATTTATTAAGAGTTTAATATGTCAAAGATTTTTTTAGCACAATGAAAAGTGTTTTGGATGTCGATGATGGGAGAATTAACATTCTTTCTTGGATTTCAAATTAAACATATCAAATTTGGAACATTTATAAGTGAATTCAAGTATTGTCCAAAAACTTTGAAAAAGTTCATCATAGATAATTTAAAAGAATGGCAACAACATTTTATCTTGATGTTGGTGAAAGTGGAAAATTTGTTGATCAAACCAAGTAGACATGATATCATGCACCTAAGTGGTCCTATCTAGTTGTTGTAAAAAAAAACTATATTTTAAAGGTACTATATTTGTAGGCCTTTAATACCATAATATCGTGTTTGGATAATACAATTTAAGAGTAATTAATTTATTTGAAAAATTTGAAATTCTTTGAAATAAAATAACTTGTTTGGATGACAAAACTAAAAGGAAATTGAAATTGAGGAGGGAAGGGGCACATTTTTACTATGAAAATGTCTTCGGGGGAGGGGGGGGGGACGTTTTCATTTAGAAAATGTCCAGGGGGTGCATGTTTTCATGTTGGCACCCTTATTCCCTCCTGGAAACCCTTATTTATATAGCCCACCACAATCTAACCTCGTATCTTCATTTTCATTTAATGCATAATAGATTCAGTGCATTTCTACTACAACCCATTTTCACATGAAATTCATCACGAGTTCTTGGAACTTTGGAGGCTTCTCTTCTTCACATCATATTGAAGACCCACATATGATTTGAGACATCTTAGACGACTATAGTTCTAATGTGAATTTGAAGACATGCCATATGACCAAGAAGATGTTCCAACACCTTCCATTCAGGACAATCAGAATGTAGAAATTCAATTACAAGAACGCATGCACTTCGAGTCAAAGGACACAACTGTGTCTACAATAAAATAGTACCACATCATCAATGGGTATAAGTTCATGGTTGTGTAATCCAAGCCTCACATATACGTAGTACAATGCATCAATTACAATAACGGTTGTCAATGACATTTAAGGGCCGATTACAACAAAGTCAGACAACACTCAGAGATCAAGTCCATTGAGGCACCTCATACTTATTTCTCTACATTTATTTCCCAAGATCACTACAATCTTTATTCCCCTCAAATAGCCTCAACTATGTTCCATTTAGTGAGGACCAACCCAAACATTCGCATTAAAAGTTTGATTGCAAACATTAAAAGTCGTTACAACTATACTGTCTCATACAAAAGAGCGTGGTTAGCAAAGGAAAAAGAAATTGTGATGGAGTTTGGCAAGTAGGAGCAATCCTATAATGACCTTCCAAATGGTTACAAGTTGTCCAAGAGACTAATCCTAGGACAATTTTTCAATGCTCCATCGCAATTGTGTCTACAATAAAATAGTACCACATCATTAATGGGTATAAGTTCATGGTTGTGTAATCCAAGCCTCACATATACGTAGTAGAATGCATCAATTACAATAACAGTTGTCAATGATGTTTAAGGGCTGATTACAACAAAGGTAGATAACACTTAGAGATCAAGTCCATTGAGGCACCTCATACTTATTTCTCTACATTTATTTCCCAAGATCACTACAATCTCGATTTCCCTCAAATAGCCTCAACTATGTTCCATTTAGTAAGGACCAACCCAAACATTTGCATTAAAAGCTTGATTGCAGACATTAAAATTCGTTACAACTATACTACTCATACAAAAGAGCGTGGTTAGCAAAGGAAAAGAAATTGCGATGGAGTTTGGCGAGTAGATGCAATCCTATAATGACCTTCCAAATGGTTACAAGTTGTCCAAGAGACTAATCCTAGGACAATTTTTCAATGCTCTAGTCCTCTAGTTAATGTTGATGGTGAGGATGACACATCGTGCTACATTCTGGAACGTTGTTTTTGGGATGTTGTTTCTAGGCATTTGGACCATGCATTGAAGGGTTCAAGTATTGTAAACATGTTGTTCAAGTAGATGGAACATTCTTAATAGGTAGATATCCCACCACCTTGCTAACGGTAGACATATCAAAGTGAGCCAACCCGGCTTACATGGGCTGGGTCACCACGAGCCAAGTTGAAAATGAGTGAACCCAACCCGACTCACTTTATGGTGAGTCAGAAATTTTGCAACCCAGCTCAACCACCACGGGTTGCTGGGTTAAGTGGGTTGGCTCAGTAACCCACATAAAAGAATTTATTTATTTATTTTTAAGTATTCAAATATTTAAATAATTTTTTAAGCAACCCATGAGATAACAACCGCAGTAAAATCAAGACCCAATGTCTTCATCATGCTCACCACCAATATATGATGAATTACTTCCAAGAAAGTGTTAATATAGTCCAAGAAAATATATCTAATATTACACATTTTCGGTCATGTTATTCAACAAAATACAAATAAAAAAAACTACAAATTTTTGTCATGCTAATTTAGAAAAAAATGTTTATAAGACGATTGTTTGAGTAATTTACTATAAAGATTATAGTTGAAGATTAAAGTATCAACATATATAACTTGACAATCAAATTAATTAAACATTTTCTTACTATTGCTTCCATATCCATTCAATTTTTCTTTCAAACTAAATGTTATTTCATTTTCATAGCTTACGAAGTCAAGCAACCTATTATGCAAGTAAAACTTTCAGCAATAAGGTCTCAATTCACATGGGCGGTAGCTTAGATAGATAAAATTTTGTTACACAAGTGGTCAAAGGCTTATGATGGGGTCGATCCTTACCTTCAAAAAGACAAATACGTGATTTCTTGAACGAGGCTTGAAGACAAACTCTATGTTAAAAGCATGCCATCAATATTTAGAAGACATAATTGCACTGCTTCAACAAAATCAACAGAAATCAACATTTTTTCATGTTCATCGCTACGATCGCGAGAATTCTGAATTCGAGGTGTAAGAGATATCAACGTCCACCAATATTGGCCAAAATCAATCTCATTCAGTGTCAGATTAAAAGATTGGTGGTGTGATTGTGGTCACTTTCAAGCAAATCGCATGCCATGTCATCATGTCATAGTTGTTTGTTCTTTTTCTCATATGCCAATAACATATTTCATTGATCATGTTTATAGTCTCCATACCATAAATAAGGCTTATGAAGTCTAATTCCATCCATTGCGAAATGAGGACTATTGGTCAACCTATATAGGTCCAAATTTCATACCAGACCCTCAAACGAGGCATAAGACATCCGAACGACCAACCACTACAAGGATCCATAACAATGGATTAACCGATTCCGGATAATCCGTAAAAAAATGTTTTTACTATCGTACTGAAGGTCATCATAGGGGTCAATGTCTATTTTGCCAATGAATTGTGTTGTTTTGTAATTTCAATAAATTTGTTTTGCAATTTCGTCTTGTATTATCTTTTTATTAATGAATCATTTCATGAAAAAAAAAATCATATCTATAATTGATTACAACTACTTCGTAATCGATTACACTACCGATCGTTTTGAGGACACACGATTTCAGCTATGAAGTCGTGTAGAACCTTCACAACTTCAGAGCTGAGTGTTTGACCAAAGAAAAATGTGATGAGGGGAGTGGGGGAGGAGACAATGACGATTTCGCTTTTTTGAAAATGTGTGGGGTGCATAACTTGTCTAAATTCGTAATTTTCTTTCTAAAATATGCCACTTACGAAGACAGCTTTGCCTACAACCGAATTTTTTTTATTTTAAGTATAACTGTTAATATGTTTTACTTAAAAGATTGTATTTTTCTTTTATATCTTCCACTGTATCATAATTATATATGAGAGTATAACAAGGTGCATACTATCTCTTGCCAAATTAAATTTTAAATGGATATTATAATTTGAAAGATTAAGGTTTCATACTCATGCAAAATACTTAAAAAAAATATTCTTTAAATACTTAACTTGCAAAGGTTGAAAAAAATTTATAAGAATTTAGTACTTAAGTTTGACCAAATATAAGAATTTTTTATATAATCAATAAATTAAAAATATTTTAATTAGATATAATTTTTAAAATAGTTATTATAAAAGATTAAAGATCTCATTAGGTATTATAATTTATGATTGACAATATCGAAAGCATTTGGACAGTAAATGAATTTTATTTAATTCCATATATATTTATTAGGATAAATACTTTTTCTTTTTTTCAAGATTCTCTCCAATGTCTTAATATTTTGAGATGTTCTTTTCTTTTTCTTCTCTTTAGGTGGATGAATATGTCCAAAGACACTTCAATGCTCTGAGTTAGAAATGATGGTCTGAGATAGAAATGATCACAAATAAAATAATAAATGTATAATAAATATCATGATTACATACTTGAAAATGTATAAGTTTTCATAGTATTTTAATAGGTCTTTTTTTACATGAATGAGTCTAATGGTTTCAATCATCCTAATATATTTAATTATATGATGACACTTATAAGGTTGTTTATGTTATTAACATGTGCCTAGCGAGACCATGTTTATATCTTTGGCGCAAAACTAGGAAAAATAGAATTAAATATCGGTCGGTGAAATCAATCCATGGAGCCATAAAAGACCTATTTTTTAAGTCTAATATTTTATTATATAGCATTTTTTTTTACCGAATTTTGATATAATCAAGTTATTTGCAAAAACTCCATTTTTCACCCTTTTGAATGGTTGAGATGTTGATTGTGACAATAGATGAGTGCAATTTCAAGAACTCTTTATCCTCTCTAAGATTCTTTGTTTTCTTTTATTCTATAAAAATATGAAATTTAGTAATAAATAAATATTATTAATAACATACTAGATATATAAGTTCGAGTTGTTGAATTTTGTTTCTTATAATAAAATAGTTAATTATTTTAAACAAATTAATAACTTATTGTACAATTATAATTGACTATATCGAATGAAAGCGGATACATCTAGTTAATTGTGTCAGTTTGATCAATTTTATTGGTTCAAACAAAGTTTAAAATTTAAATAACTAATTCTCTTAAAGCAACAACTATATTAAAATAACTCTTTATATTGTAAAATTAAAAAGCAAAACATAAATTTGAAAAATAAACAATTTTATTAAGAAAAAAAAGAGTCACTTTCAACAAGTGCCACGAGCCGTAGGTTAGAGGGCTTTTGGAAATTAAAACTTGAAAAAGAAACATAATATTTGCAAACTTTTCATTACTTGGCATTGAGCTGACGCCATTGTTTAACATGGGTACAAGCCACTGTCCTTTCATATATAATAGTTGTAAATATAAATGGTAAGATAGGGGTTAACTTCAGTAAAATGAAATCGATTAAAATATTTAAAATAAAAAAAATATATTAATTTTTTATTGTGTTTAAAATTATATTAAAATATGTTTAATAGTGTTATATATGTAGAATTTATTGAAAACATTTATTTTAGAAAAAGAAATATTCCTTTCTTTAAGAAAAATATAAATATGAATTACGAGATTCTAAATAGAAAGTGGATTCACAATTTGATAAAACAAGTACCAAAATATCTCATATATGTTGTATAAATATGTAAAAAAATTACGTAAAAAATATATTAAAAATTTAGATAAAATTCCTAAAAGGTTAATATATATATATATATATATATATATATTGAATAGTTTTTTTATATAAGGATTATAGACTATAAATTTATGCACCTTTCATTTTATATAATATTTTAACTTTATCTTTTTCATCCACCAAAGACTTTGACTCACATTTAATATTTTTTTTCAAACTACATAAAATATAATCTTTTATTAGGTCTCGCTCACAAGTATTGTTGCGAGACTAATTATTCATAAGATTTGTGATGTGATTCTTTTTAGCTACAACAGGAGTTAGATTTTTACTATCATTACTCATAATAATGCATCGTTAAGTTCATAATATGTATATGATGAAAAGAAAAAGAATACGTTTATGCAAAAGATATTTAAATTACACAAATAAATAAAAATAAATTAAGATTAAAAATAGACTAAAAATTTAATCACTCTTGATAATGAATTTTAATTTCTTATTGACAGATCTTAAGTGGATGGCTCGTGATCTTAAATCTGTAAAGTTTATCTATTTAACACAAGATGAAGATAATTTAGTTAAACTTTAAAGTTAAGGTCTAAATCAGGAAGTGAGTGTTTAGACTCTTAAACTAATTTTATATATGATATTATATATAAAAAATTACAATTAAATAATTTATAAAATTATACAAAAGAAAATTAAAAAAATAAATCAATACTTCTTTATCACAAAAGTGATATTGGTAATTAATGTAACATCCAATTTTAGCATCTTAAAACTAATAAAATATGATATTTCATCATAGTGTTCAAAACAAATAATCCAATGTATAAAATATACTAATAGAGTCTTACAAATGATAAGACTATAAAAATATATCATTCATATACTTAAACTAAAGTAATAAGGTCTATACATTAACTGACCCATGCTAAAGCTCCCATTAAAAACTTCCATCAACATAAAAGATGAGTTCTCATTAGGGATGTCAAAAAAATTCATACCCGCGGGTATCCGCGGATAAAACCCGCAACGGGTAGGAAATAGATATTAAAAATGGATATCCGCTACCTGCGGGTACGGGTATTTTTGATACCCGCATGTTAACGGGGCGGGTACGGGTATCATAGTATCCATACCCGTACCTGCTAAACTTTAATTCAGAAAAATACCCTTATATATATATATATATATATATATATATATATATATATATATATATATATATATATATAAAATATTATGAGTCTTCATTCAATAATGGTGATCATATTCTTATCCCATAACGGAGTATATTACTTCTAGATATTGTGGAGGCATTGATGTGTCTCCAATACTGGTTATGGACCAACATGGAAGAAAATGAAATTAATACTTGTACTTAGATATTTTATTAAGTGATTGTTATAAATTTTTAATGAACTTCTGATGTTTTCAGGCTCTTCTAGATTAAAATTGGACAACATGAAACTTTAGGCAATGTTGCAAGAGATGGACATTGATGAAGTTACTAATTTATTTAATATTTTATTCAAAAATAAATTACAATATAAATTGTCAGTGATTTTTTATTTGTTTGTTTTTCAATAATCAATCGGAGAAAGGAGACTTGTTGATCCAAACACGAATTATGGTTAAATATTTATTTTTTAAAATATTGTTGTAAATATCCGCGGGTACCCGTGGATACCCGCAAATATGAAAAAAAATAGGTGGGTACCCGCATAACGAATACCCGACGGATATGAGTACGAGTATGGGTACGAATATTTATCAAGTAGGTAGGGTACGAGGGAGCTACTACCCGTACCCTACCCGCCCCGTTGACATCCCTAGTTCTCATCCTCCAAAGGTGTCCTCAAAAACTGCAACCACATCTACTCCCACCGAAAAGGTGATCATTGCAAAAGAAAGACAAACAACACAAGACAGAAATACAGAAGAAGGGTAAACTAATGTGTGAAATATATATATATATATATATATATATATATATATATATATAAATCATTTCAAGTACTTACAAATATGGTATAAAACATATCTCTGATTTATAATTCACACAAATAGTTAACACTAGACTCAATTATTCAGATAATGCGCTTGATATAGAATTCTTAGGAAGTTTGCACTTGTGATGATTTCTAAATTTTGCAAAGTTGTAGACAAAAGGGGTTATCACCTAATCACTCACAAGGTTAATCCCATTATGCCTTAGGCTTAATACGCCCCAATACTAGGATCTCTTGCTCTTTCACTACATAATTCATTCTACTCTATATGAGTGTGAATGATTATCAGAGTTTAGAATACTTTTCTATCTAAACATCTCTTATATCAAGGCATACACTAAAAACACCATCACCAAGAATTTCCCTTGAAACTCTTTCAACATCACCACCTCACTTGCTCACACATCAATCCATTACCAATAATCCATAAAAAACTTACAAAACACCCAAATTAAATCAATTAACATCCAATCAGGTACTCATCCACTCGCTTAGCGAACATGTCATCTCACTAGGCTAAAAGGACATTCTCGTCTAGCGACAGACTGTTCGTCCAACGATTTTATCATTGTACCTCTGGAGGAAGGTTTTTCCAAATAATTCGCTAGCGAGTATTTCCCTGCCCACAAAGTTAAAAGTCAGAGAACCCGTGACTTGAAACTCACCTGGCGACTACATGCTCGCCCAACGGGTCTGCATAATTTTGCAGAATCAGATTTTTGCATAATTTTTCACTTCTACGAGCATTTCTAAATTTTCCCTAGACCTTCATAGATACCAAGCACAAATCAAACTCAAGTTTATCACAAACATCTATATCAATTGATCTTAATTGTAATACCAAACATCAATAATTCCAGACAAACAAAATTCAACCACATACCATAATTTCATATATCTCATATCATACCACAACTCATAATACAACCACAAATTCTCAATACAATCATATAATATTTTAGAATTTCATCACACAACTGAAATCATGTAAATTTGAGGATTTAACCCCTCAATTCAAAAGGTAAAATTCATCACACGACTCAATCATGCCAACAAATCACAGTACAACAATATGATGAGTAGTTCAAACATGTATATAATTTAAAAATGGTGCAATTAGCTTCCCTTTCCTGTTATCCTGCTTAAACATCTCTAAAACCATCAAACATCTGTAACTCCATAGGATGCTCTAGTTACACATAGAAACATCACAAAAATGATCAGGACATGAGCGTGGAAACTTAACTTAGTGAATAGAGAAACTGATCAGTCCAAATTGAAGAGCTTGCCAAGAAGATCCATTCTAAGGTCTCGGTTCTTTAATCAGACGACCAAAGAGACAAAACTCTTAGCAAGATGTAGAGAACTTTAGAAAAATAGTTTATAGAAAGATAATGTATTTTAAAATAATGAAACTCGTTTATAACTATTCTATTTATACTAAAACCTTTTTTAATATTAAAATAATGGTATAAATACATATTTGGTACCCAAACTTTTTTGGAAAGTTCAATTTGGTACCCGAACTTTAGGAATGTTCAATTTGGTACCCCAATTTTCTAAAGAGATTCAATTTGGTCCTCTCCGTTAAGTTGGAGTTAACACCGTGTCCGTACAGGACACTTGTCAAGCCATGAAATTTTTATTTCTTCTAAAAAAATTTTTTCAAAAAAATTAATTTTTTTTCAAAAAATTTTAAAACTGCCACGTGTCAATTTATCATCGTGCCACGTGGCAGCTTACAATCATGACACGTGGCAGTTTAATAGTTGTTTTCAATTTAGTACCCCAATTTAAATTTTTGGTTCAATTTAGTACCCCAATTTTTTAAAATAATCCAATTTCGTCCTTTCCTATTTGAGACCAAATTAGTAAATAAGCTTAATTACAACCTATATATACATGTTACAATAACTTTTTCTAATATATACATCAAATCATTTTACCTAAATACTTAAATTATTTTATTTTTTACATTTTAACCTTTGTAATTTTTTATACATGAAATTTTTTACACTTGTAAAAAATAAAATAATTTGAATATTTAGGTGTAGTGATTTGATGTATAAATTCAAAACAATTATTTTAACATGTTTATATAAGTTATAATTAAGCTTATTTACTAATTTGGTCTCAAATAGGAATGGACGAAATTAGATCATTTTAAAAAATTTAGGTACTAAATTGAACCAAAAATTTAAATTAGGGTACTAAATTGAAAACAACTATTACACTGCCACATGTCATGATTGTAAGCTGCCACATGGCACGATGATAAACTGACACGTGACAGTTTTTAATTTTTTTGAAAAAAAAATAATTTTTTTGAAAAAAGAAAATAAAAAAAAAATAAAAATTTCATGGTTGACACGTGTCCTGTACGGACACGGTGTTAACTCCAACTTAACGGAGAGGACCAAATTGAATCTCTTTAGAAAATTGGGGTACCAAATTGAACATTCCTAAAGTTCGGGTACCAAATTGAACTTTACGAAAAAGTTTGGGTACCAAATGTGTATTTATACCTAAAATAATTGAGTCTCACTATTTTCAAACCACTGTCACTTTTAAAATGTCATTTTTTAGGATCTTACAATTAAGATAAATATTAATGATGTTAGAGAATGAAAATTGTATAATGAAAAAAGGTTTTTGAAATCAATCAACTCCGAGAACCAAATAGAAAAGAAAATGTAAGTTTTCTATGTTAGTTAATAAGTTAATGTTTATGTGATTGAAAACTTAGATATGAGAATTAGAGATTTTAACTTAAAGAAAGAACAAACAAAAAAAGAAATGCAAATATTAAGAAGTAGAAGAAATGTTTAAATGCACATTAAAAACAATTTAATTTAATGAAATTGAAGTTTGAGTTTTCTTACATATAATACATCTTGTAAACTAAACTGAAAAAAAAAAGGTGTAATTGAGATTGCAATGATAGGAAAATATTTTGAAAATATGTATAAAATTGTTAGATATTAAAAAAGTGGAATAATATAGAAAGAGAATAAAAATTAAAGGGATTGAAATGTACAAACTCTTCCTTAGTTTTATACTTTACCTTATAACTATACACACTATACCCTATACCCTATACCCATATGTTAAATTCTAAAAGAAAACATCTCATTAACAACCAATTTTAGTAACCAAAAGTTGTTAATTACTACAGTGACCAATTTAGATATCAATTTACAAAATAAAAAGTTATTGGTTACTAAAAAAGTCAGTATTATGAATAAAAAAGAGTTAAATATGTTTTTGGTCCCTTAACTTTCAGTGAATTTTGAAATTAGTTCATTTTGAAACTTTGGAGTAATTTAGTCTTTCATCTTTCGAAATACATGGATTTAGTCCTTTTAATTAAATTTTGTTAAGTTTATTTGACATTTCAAGCACATTTCATAATAGTATTTGACTTAACACTAAAGAAAAAATGTGTCAAACAATATAAACAACTCAAATACAATCGTGAAATGCGTACGAAACATCAAATAAACCTAACAAAATTTGATTAAAATGACTAAATCCACATATTTCGAAAGATGAAGGGTCATTAAATTGATTACTAATTAATTAGAAAATAATTTAGAAACCAATTCCTTTGGTAACAAAAACATTAGTAGCTAAGATTTAGTGGCCAATTTCCTTTGGTAGCTAAAATCTTAATAGCTAAATTTTAGAAACTAATTTAGAGACCAATTATAATTTTTTATTCATAATAATGACTATATTAGTGATTAATAACTTTTTATTTTATAAATTGGTATTTAAATTGGTCACTATAATGACTAACAATTTATAATCATTAAAATCGGTTAACAAAAAATTTTCTTATAATGAAAATGACGAGTTTAAATAATACCGAAATCTACGATTCATTTATCATCAACTCATATAGATAACTAATAAATATTATATATTATGTATATTATATTATGTGTATTATATATTATGTATTATATATAATATACAAAGTAGAATGGAAAATAATAAAATAGAGATAATCAATTGTGAACGTTCATAGTTTTATTACTTTATTACATTGATGAAAACATGTAAAGGTGTATATATTTATTGTCTAAATATAAATGAGATAAAATTAATTATTAATTAATATAATTCAATATTGAATTAATTAAAATAATTTTTTCACATAATTTTTTTTATGAAAGAAGTTTATGTCCATTTTTAATTTAAAATTGTACAAAAAAGAAAAACAAGTGTATAGAAAAAAAAAAGAATTTGAAAATAAGACAAACCAAATTTAAGTTTTTTTTTTTTGTTGAGATGTTTTTTTTATCAGTAAAGAATAAATAAATAGATATAACAAAGTACTCGTGGGATACTCTAACCCTTTTACAAAATTATAACTTACTCCTCTACAAAAGAGATGTTTAGAGCCTAAAACCAAAAAGCCACTGCAAATAAAGGCTTCCCACCATGACAAGCACAACATATAGGTCTCTCCTTGATTCAATATCTATTTACAATTTAAAAATGCAATACATATACAAACACATAATGGATATATACTTCTATGTTTGCATATAACGTCTAAGCAAAACAATAGCCTACTACACAATATACCACAAGAGAAAAGACATGGTTCTCAAATAAAACCAAAGTCGTGGTATTATATATACACCCTTCAGAGTAGCAAAAGTTTGTCCTTAAGTTCTTCTTGCTGCCTTTATAACTTTGGTCCTTCTACCACATTCCCATCCTTCATTTAGAAGAAGGTATTTTGAGCTTCTGAAACACTTATAGCTTACAAAGAATACGAATTCACATAAGAGAATTTAACTTTCAGAATCTTATATTTCATCCAAGTTCATGCATTCACATGAGCTAGATAGAAATTTTCTTTCGGGTCTACCTTCTTTTGCCTAAAATATACCTATTTTCTATGTTTCCAAACTTCCCTAGTGATTGCTAGCCACATGCCTTTCCATATGAGATTTTCTTAATATTAAGGTAAGGAGGTAGAAGTGCTGAAAATTGACCTTAGCTTGATTATGATGCACCGAAGACACTCCCATCCATCTATCACACATGTTCCACACTCTTTGAGATACCCTACAAGAAAAGAATAAGTGTGTCACACTCTCTTGACAATCTAAGCAAAGCTGAAACAAATTATTTTGTAGTTTGACCCCTCACACAAGTAATTTATCCTTTGTTGGCAACTAATTCAACAATACCCTCCAACATACTAAGTGTGCCTTGGGAATTACCTTAATGTTCCATAGAATTTTAAATAGACTACACTCATCCCTATAAACAGTCGCAAGAACTTGTTACAGAATTGGCAAGTGCACCAAATCACAAAAATAATAAAGTGGACAAGTCCATATATCGTTCCCACAGAGACTAATGTGATTTATATTTAATGGATTGTTTACTAATAAAGGTACAAAGAACAAAACATTTTTGGTTTAGATTAAAAATAAATTTAGAATTTAAATGTAACGAATAACAAAAATTTACATAATGGAAACGATGAACTTAATTGAGAAAAATATAAGATAAAAACTTCATCGAGATTGAATTTCACGATTTCATTCAAAGTAAAGACATCGAATAATATATTTCTATTTCTGTCTCTTGTAACATCTCAAAATTTGTACCTCGGTGTTTTCAGTATATCAATACCTAAAATTTTATGATACATTATTTTAGGTATTGTGACTAGTATAATAAATTTTGAACATATGATATATATATAAAAAAAAAATGTCGATAGTACTTATAATATATGCTAGCTGTAAATTTACAAAATAAATTGTACTGATGGGTAATAATACATTACCAACAAATTATACGATAGTCCAATATTCTATAAATTATATATATA